>Ga0247807_10001265_pt1 | contig 14975 bp, 14 predicted proteins | sample UWRJL074202C1_FD_179931 | JGI IMG/M metagenome (GOLD analysis project Ga0247807, IMG submission 179931) | Plant litter microbial communities from Arlington Agricultural Research Station in Wisconsin, United States - UWRJ-L074-202C-1 | ecosystem: Environmental > Terrestrial > Plant litter >...
TCAGCCTCTCGTCGGCCATTCTTAGCATTCTTTCCATGTGACTAGCGCTTCTCTCTCCACCCCCAGATAATGTAAATACCATTAAGTCGAGGTTGCGCAGCATTTTCTCGCTGTGCCTTGGCATCGTGTCAAGCTCATCTGGCAAAACCCGGTTCATAATCCAAATTTGTGTTCCATATTTCTCCATAGCTGGTACCAAAGGCTTTAAGATACGCACAGCGTCATCGTCGCTCCAATCTTGCAGTACCCGGAACAGTGTGTATACTTTTGGAACTCGCCCATTTGGTAGCTCTGGCTGCGACGAGAAGAAGTCGTGTGGCTGGTACTGGACACGAGCACCTATCCCCTTTTCTTTGATGATTTTCTCAGCTCCTTCTTTATTCGATTCTTGGTCTTGAACGATGAAGTGAACTCCTGGGATCAACGGCACGATCTCGCCCTCAATATGCGCGTTGCCGCCTCCAACATCCACGATTGTGTCGTCTGGTTTTAGCGAGTCCCAATTAAACCCATGGACAAATGGTAGGTAGGAGTTGCCGGCGTGGTGATTATACAAACCAATCATTCCACTACTGTACCTTTCCATTCCTTTGCCATCAGGCTCGTCCTCTAATTGTATGAAAGCGGGTCTACCTAGGCTTTGGGGATCCGCAAGAGCACAAGGTATTCCCTCCTTGCCGGCCCCATTGCGCAGCGCCGTAGCGACTTCGTGTCCACCCTGGCAGAAGATCCGACCAAGTCTGAGTGAGATATAGGGGCTGGACGCTGGCATAGCGGCACTAAGAGCTGTGTGGGCAACACCACCAGATGGTGTCCGCTGGAACAGGCCCATTAGGAAAGCGAAGCGGAGCTGCTTCTCGAATGCATGTAAGTTTTTGACTTTCGCCTTCAACGCAAGATCCGCAATACTAATCTCGCCGTCCAGTGGAACGATATCCGCGATACCCAGTGAGTTCAATGCCCTTAGAACCTCAATCTCAGATAAGCAAGGTCCTGCGTATCTTCCTAGAGTGTCGGTTGGCCCCACTGCGAGGTCCATAAGCGTCTGAGCTGTGTCAATAAGATTTGAGCGCGCAGCAAGAATGGCGGGTAAAAACTGAGCATCAGACCAGTCTTGGCGGCCATTGGGAGAGAAAGACGGCTGAGGAAGATTCTCTTCAGTAAGAAGACGCTGGAGGGTGGTAGCTGACTCCAAGGCCGAGTTGGCCAGAGTAGTGAGAGTAGGATTCTTAATAGAAGAAATCATTTTGAGGCAGAATTGTGAGAACTGCAGGCAGAACAGAGATCAATGTAAGAGAGTTGGCTGTCCAACGATTGCAAAAGTTTGATAGTCTACAAGAAGCAAGAGGAACTGGATACTAGAGACAGGGTGAATGAAAATTTCTTTATATAATAATTGTATAAATGTGATTAAGATATTACGTACAATAATTACAATTTTACAGCAAAACGCTTATCAACCCAAAGACGCGCAGCCAGGACAAAGGCAAGTGAGAGTAGTGCCGTCCCTCCTGCATAAAATATAGCGGGTCTATAAGGCACGATAGAATTGGAGCTACCTGCGCCAGTCGCGCCGATTAGGAATCCGGCGATGGGATTGCCAACTAACAGGCCAGGAGTCCATCCAGTAATGGTAATGCTCACCGCGCCTGCTCCTCGACGTTCTCCCGCAAGCCTTCCTACTGCAGTTGGCAAAGCCACAAAGAAGGCTCCATTGGCAAGTCCATTAAAGATGGAGAATATTATTAAAACCTGAAGCGTCGATGCAAAGGACCATATTGCGAACATAGTAACGCCGTTAAGAGCCATGGCTAACAGCAATGTGTTCATACTTCCAAACTTGTCGCACGCAAACCCTGACGTAAGACGCCCGATCGCCATAGATGCATTGAAGCATGCAACGACGCCCGCTGAGACGGAACTAGAGAATCCAAGGGACCTCGCTACGGCGGGTAAAAAGAATGGTGGCGCGTAGATACAGAATACCCCAATGACGCCGGAAACGAAAAGGCAGGAAAATGAAACGTCCTTGAAAAGGGACCAGTCAACGTTGAAGCTGCCCTTGGCCGGAATCCTCTCCCGAATAAGAAAAGCTGCTGGAACACCGGTTGCTAGTGACAGGAGACCGAAAATTCTAAATGTCCATGCGATGCCGAGTTTCTCCGTAAGCACACCGGTGACAATAGCCATAACAGTTGCCCCAATGCCCCCACCGAGCTTAACAATTCCATTGGCTGTTCCGAGCTTGGTGTCAAACCATTGTATCGGCAGACTATTAGACATCGTATACATCAGGCATGCGCCAAGCCCATATGTAAAGCCGCATGCAATGAACAAACCACCGACATTAGACACAGCCCAGGCGCTAACGATGTTGCTTATGCTGTATAAAAGAATCCCGATCAGGCTGGTCCAGCGGGCACCAATGGTATGGGCGAGACGGATTGTGAAGATGCCTAAGGCGCAGGAAAGGGCAATACCTAGTGATCCGATGAAAGAAACCGTGCTTGATGTAGAATCATGCAAGGTCGTCTCTAGCAAGGCAACTTGAAGGATCCCCCACGACCCTGTCCAAGCGTTCTGCCAAAAGGTATGGACAAAGCAAACGAAGACAACCACCCAACCATACCCACCATCTGGACTTGGGAGTGCGTTGTTTGTCTCGGCAGTGTTGGTGTCCTCAACACCTGTCATATCAACACGCTCCCGATCTGAAAGAGCGATTGATGCACCCATTGTGGCCACCCTCTCGTGTTGTTGCACGATATGCGATCGCCTTACGTGTGAGGGAAAGTTGTCAGGAGTAAATCCTTGGTTTGTCACCAGATCTTCAGCTTAATCAGAAGGATCAACAGGGATAAAAACTGTTGAAGTGGAAAGATTGAAGAGTTCTCGAAATCAAACATATTTTAAACAGTTCAAGACCAGGATTCAAAAGCAAGAGCCAAGCATAATCCAAGGCCAGAATATGAACGCCAAGCTTAGTCCCTGACATCCGACGCCTTGCGCCTTTCAGACGACAAGACAACAATATGAAAAGCTAACAATTGGCTATGCCGCTAGCACGCTGCACGAACGATCGCCAACGATCGCCAAGTCCACCGCCGGCAGGCGGACGCAGACGGACCGCCACGGGATCTGCGACGCGGACCCCACCGGCCGAGCCACCCGCTCTCCCCCATTTCCCCACGAAATTACCACATGCCTGCCCCTGTTTTCCCCTCACATCAACATAGTACTTGCGTCTGACTAACTGCTGTAGGTGAGCAACATAAGCCGCACTAAACCGATATCTTGTCAGGGTTTTTGCGATTGCCAACGTCGAGCAAGATCTATAATGTTCACGTTCTTTGCAATTAATGTTTTGTTCGTGGCCTCTGTAGCATACGCTACAATAAGTTACGACCATGAGAAGACAAGCATAAGCAATTTTAGCGACGGGTTTCCTGCGATGACAGATGAATTTCCATGGCGTCAACCAGTTTGATTCCAACCCTATTGTTTGTTTAATTTTTGCAATCGTGGAACCTTTGAGCAGGATGCACACAACAAGAACGACCTCGAATTGCTGGAGCCGAGGCGTGGTCAAGTAAGGGCAATGGATAAACCGGAAATATAAATAAAATGGTCTATTTGGTCTTTATTTACTATTAAAGCCAGTTTAATTAGGAAGCAATTTTGAGCTTAGGTTTGTCTAGTAGCAACCCATCCTAGTCACCGAGAGTTGCTTCAACTATGTGCAGGTAATGTATAGATAGCAGGATTGTAGCAGTAGGAATGAATGTCAATCATAAATGTATTGGCTAAGTTACAAATAGTTTGTAAGTTTAAGGATAGTTTTAGAAAAGCAGGCACGAGTTCAAACGCAATTACCACACGAAAACCTGGCTAGAACTAATGAATCTGTTTAAAAACAGGAAGTCAATATAAATCTGGCAATCAAACAAAGTTGGAGCCGTCCTTTAGGACACTAGCCATGACATAAACAGTATGACCAATCTCAACGCCAGCATGATGCTGCTCAAGCGCCGTTTCGGCATCTAAGCGATGATGGTACAATTTTTGTTCAATCTGGAAAGCATGAAGGGCTGCTGCAGCTGGAGACATATCTTTGAAAGCCCTCGCCAGGGCTGACGTTGGGTAGAAATAGTACTGTATTTAGATATTAGGAATGGGAAAACCTGGGTGTATGGTAACAACCTACCTTGATTGTACTCTTTTTCTGATTCTCTGCATATTCTCCTATGACGGTCTCTGGCTCGCTCTGAATCTTCCATGCTAGCGAGATGACTCTACCTGAGTACCCAGCAGCGTCAGCCATGTTTAGCATCGACTGGACCGAAACTCTCCCGCCCATGCTAGAAAGAATAGCACCTGTAGGCTTAATAAGGCCCATTACCCTAGCTTGATACAAGCATATATAGTGAAGATCTAGGAGGGCTTCAGAGACATGGGCAGGAACTTGATCTGCGGTCCGATCACCAACAAACGTTGACGAGGTCTGACCATCAATGAGGCTCCCAGTGGCTGTGAGAGGTATGTTTGGTAGGTTCCTAGCCACTGTATTAAAATGCCGGCTGATTAAAAATCAGTGATCAACATTTGGTACGTACTCATAGATCAAATCAAAACCCTGCTGCCCCTCGAGAGGGAGCAGGAGATCGCCAGCTGACGCAAATACGTTGTCAGCCACGGCTCGACTGTGAGTAGATTCCTTGGCGGCACCAAGAACATTCTTCTTGGCGGCATTAACCACTTTCTGGTGCAGATCAGTCATCGCACCGAATTCAAGTTCAGGAAAGGTCTCCAGGGCGGCGATCATATCGGTGCCTGAGCCTGTACCAACAGTAGCGAAGCGTTGAACTGTTCCTAGCTGACCGCGCTGATAGGCTTGGAAAGAGTTGAACGCCGCGATGACAGCCCAATCAGCACGCGGTTTGTTAACCTAAAAACTTAGCCCACGGCTCTAGACAGATGTCACTGAGACAGTATGCCAAAGAAGCAATAAATAATTACCTTAGGCAGATAACTCTGTTCCGCTAGAGTCAAGGAGAAGCTTTTGTTCATCTTAGTGGGCACGATACCAAAAAAGTGTTCAAAGTCAACTTCTAGTGTCTGAACGTAAGTATGCATCTCATCGGCGTGTTTCTGAGAAAACCCATTTAGACTTGTTTGGTTGGTGACACCATTGTTAGTAACCGCAGTTGGAGCCATGTTTGCTAATGGTATGCTTAACGTTTAATATTAAGAATGCTTAACGCTGAGTTAGGGTTTTGGAAATCAGTTTGAATTCTTTTAGAATATTTTGTTTCCTAAATCCTCGTGTACCATTTGCCTCTTAAATAGTTGAATGGGAAATCTAAGTCTCGCTTAAACTGGAGAATCTATTGTGTAACTGAATAACATAACATTTGTAAACGGGAGTGTGTGGCGCAGAGTATTATCTCAACAAATAAGTATTTGGCTAGGTCAGAAGTACATCAGACCGTAAGTGTCTTAGTAAAAGGATTGTGCCATACAATCTTCAACCACTAGAGCCTCTAGAACTTGCTTCGTGGAAGTGATGGCCGGGACGAGCCCGCGCGCGCGCATAGCGCACGAAAATGCGCCATATTAACACCTGAGGTAATCACGGTTATTTTGCAAACTTAACTTATAACCTTGAATATCTTTTTCCAAGGTTAAAGATCCTAGAAATTGATGTATTATGCCTGTACGTTGTGTTGGTGGACTGACTTGAGACGGTTAAAGATGGTGTAAGCTAACATAGTGATTTGCTATGTACATATGTACTTATTGCGTCATATATGCCCTTCTCTATGTAAAAAGTATCTTACTGCATGATATACAAGCCTCGGCGTAATACTTACAGATTAAACCAGGATTTCTACTTGGTACGGTTGGAAGCTGCACAAAACCTCCGATAATCGTTTTCTTCAACTTTGACGTACTATCCTCATCGGGTCAATATCTCATCAACATTGCAGCCATATGCTTCAGACATCAACCCCCACTACTACTGTACTTGGATATCTTCGCATCACGAAGATCGTTCTTCCCCAATTAACTACATACAAGAACTTTATCCACTTTTGGCCCGCCATCCTCTATGACTGCAGGCGTTTGACATCAACCTTCTCCTTTAGCTCGACCTCAATCGAGTAATGTTTCTGTCCACTATCATAGGGAATCGAATCGGATGTTCCGACATGCTTCTGTGTCTATAAGCAATCCACTAGAGATGAGTGGGTTGGTGATTACTTTGCAGAAACGAGGCTGGACGTGAAGTTGGTAAAGATGGACCACGATACAACCCACTGACAATTGACTTGTTCACAAATGTCTCAAATAAAAAGGGAATTGGTCTTATCCTTGATCAGCGTAGTACCAAAGACGCACAGGCATCACACCTTGATACAATACTTTTTCGGCCCATGAAAAGACTTTCGTTACACTAAATATCAAAGTCTTCATTCCTGGATTGTATATATGACTTACTGCCCCTTGTCTCGGACAAATCACAGTGTGGCAGCTGATTCAAACTTCATCTGGATTGAGCAGGCAAAGATCACACTTCATTCAGAGGAAACTCCATGGCTGCAGAATAAGCATGAAGGTTTACGCGTGTTTTGGCATATCACGATCGAGGAAGTTACCTAATGCCTCCACGTCCTCGGAGGGAACACCCCTATCAATTTTGGAAACTATGACCGCCGAAACCGAGATATTCCCGCTGACGATTTTTAGTGAGGACCGGATACGTAGAGTTGTCGTTGATGTCAAATGGATGAGTAGGTACCTTATAAGGCATAGTTGATTCACCAGAAGCATTTGGCGAGAATTAAGATGCCTCGATTGCAGACTTTTCTTGGCCAGTGTATATGATTTTCATGCTTCCAATCGGAGTTTTGCTTATTAGCGTGCAATACAATACAGCTTTACAGAAGGGAACTCATACCTGCAGAGAGGCTTAATAAATCACCATCCTGTAGCTGAGGAAGTCACATCGACAGGCAGGCCAAATTAATGTTACATGTCTGGAGTTAGATCAACATAGCTGACAAATACAGTTTTCTATAAACTAAAAAGGGAAAACAAAGAATATGCAGTCCCTAGGTATGACCTTAGCAGGGGATGTAGTGTTGGTTGGCTTTACGAGAACCAACATGTAGCACACACACTGATTATTAGGCTAACGCATAACATTATCAGGGATCGGATCCGCCCGCCACATGGAGCACCATCCTTTACCTTCCTAGATTATTCCGGTTCCTTCCCCGCAAATGACATAGATCAAGTGGTTTAACCTTTACGAATAAACCTCGAACAAAAGTAATTGGGCGCATATTTCATGCACCATTTTTATAGCTTTCTCCAGAAGAACCGACTTGTCATCGAAAGTAAGAAAAGTATTTGAGGGGACAAAAAAGAAAAAGAACATACAAGAGTAGGGATTCGCTGGTGGTCACCCACCCAACTACTAGTCTACCGATCTGAGGCTTATGTATGGCAGAGCGGACGGGATGCCCAGTTCTCCTCAGTCTATGGTCGTATGTGTGATGGACTGATTGATTCTAGCTTATATACGACAATGCAGAAGGAGAGAGAAAGCTACAGTTGGAACTAGCTTACAGTTGACGAACTTACTCGCACTTTTTCAACGCAGACGTTAGAAAGAATATTTTCTTGGTCATATTTAGTATGTTAGATATGCTCCCTCGGAGCTTAGTCATGCAATTAATAGGTGATCGAGCTCACTGAGGATTAGCTCGAGATTTTTGATACAACGAATGTTAAAAATGGCTTTTCGATTGGATCCTCCTGTAGTGGATCAAATGACACGCATTACGATATACGTTTCACTCAGTCTCTATCAAGCACATACATCGAACACCTCTCGCCGTTTGGAAAAGACGCTAACCCGAACGTTATATTATGCCTGAGGCCACAGTTTAGCCCAAGGAAGATGCTCCGCCCGCCAGGAGGACAAATTCTGTTGGAGTCTGCCTAGCTGGGCCACACTTAAGAAAAAAAGGACACTTTGAAAACGTTTCTGATGTATCTGTCTTCTCAAGAGTCTACTCCATGTAGATTGCCATAGTACTGGTGGGCTTCGCTAAAAGACCAACGGAGGACACCATTTCCTCACATTGCTTATGGACTGGGATGTCGCTTCTTTTCCCGAACAATTTGGCATCCATGAGTTTGACTCACATTGAATCACCTTTAATTTTAAACCCGAACTTTTACTACGCATCAAATTGGCTTTTTGCTCGTTTGTGACTTACGAAGCTGTTGTAGAGGACAGATTCAACTACACATTTCTGCGCAAAAGCTGTTAAAGTTCAAGCGGTCCCTCCCATTGACTTCACTCTTTCAAACAGTCTGTGAGATCTCCCTATTATTCAAAATGTTCCGAAGAAACCAAATCCTCGGAGTGATTGGATTCGTCGTTGCTTTGTTCATTGCAAACCGTATGTTCATCGTCGATATCTCAATACGCTTTCGTGAGACCATACAGCCAAAACCAGGAAATGTTATTTATGGTGAACCATCATATGATGAACCATATGGTGATGGTGAGTTTAAAATCTGATACTACCAGACAACAATGACTGATTTTCTGATTTAAGTAATCGGAATTGAGCTCGGAGATACACATTCACGTGTTGGCATTATTACAAACAGAGAACACTACACAATCATCGATGACATGGGCTATAACTCAACACCATCCTATGTAGCCTATACAAAGAGAGGCTTCATCGTTGGACGCCAAGCAGTAGCGCAAGCTTCAATGAACCCAAAAGGCACGTTTCGTAATATCAGGTAGGTGTATAACAAGCGCTTTTCTCCCATTCAAACATGGCACTAATCACACAACCTAGGAGTATACTAGGACGGAAGTTCTCAGATTCAAAACTTCAAAAAACTATTGACGCTCTTCCTTACGAGGTTGTAAATATTGGAGGAGAACCGCAGATAAGAGCTGCGATACCAGGAGTGTCCCAGCTACTCAATCCAAAATACAAGTATCTTGCCCCAGAAGAAATAACAGCCAAGATCATCGCAAAATTAAAGCTAGACGCTGAGAGATATTATGGTTATGCTGTAACCCACGCTGTCATAACTGTTCCTTCGTACTTTAATGATGATCAGCGGCAGGCAACCAAAGATGCATGCATTTTAGCTGGATTGACTTGTCTCCGTGTCCTCAATGAGCCGATCGCAGCTGCCATGGGTCATCAGCTTGACAGGGTAGACAAGGAGGCAACCCATATTGTCTACAATATTGGAGATGATGGCATTGATGTCACACTCCTTGATGTGGATGGTGGCATCTTTGAAATTCTTAGATCAGTTCATAACAGTACCCTAAGCTCCGAAGGCTTTGATAAGATGGTTTTGGAATCTGTTATTCAACAATCCATCGACAACAAGTTAATCCAGTCAAAAACAGACATCGAGAACATAGGGACCTTTGAAGCGGAGGTAAAGAAGGCACAGGATATCTTAATGATCGATCGTAGCGACGTTCCGGATAACGCTGTCATCAGACTCAAAACAGGAGGTGTGAGAACAAGTTTAAACCTCACCAAAGCACAAGTCTTGAGCGTTCAAGAAACCTTACTCAAGGATTCTATGCGTTTATTTGACCGGGTTCTTAAGATGGCAAAGGTCACCAAGAGCGAAGTGGGTCACGTTGTGCCAGTCGGCAAAATGAGTATCCTAAAACAAGCTCAGCCAATTCTCAAAGCATACTTTGAAGGGAAAGACAAGATGCTGTTCAGTCCAGAATTTGATCCCGATGACGCTATTGTACGAGGCGCTGCCTCACAAGGGGCTATCCTTGGTGGTGAAAGCGGTGCAACTGGTTGCACCCTCATGATGGATGTGAATCCCCTCTCCCTAGGAATTGAACTCACTGGCGGTGCTTATGGTAAAGTCGTTCCCAGAAACACAGTGATACCAACTAGGAAGTTTGTGAATATCACTACAGTCAGGCACGACCAGGAAAAGATCGTGCTTAATATCTACCAGGGTGAGGAGTTTTATGTCATGTTCAATAATCTGCTGGGCAGGCTCGAGATCGACGTACCAAAAAAACCTCTGGGAGAATCAGTTGTCGAGCTGCTTTTTGAGATTGACGTGAATTATAATCTAAAGGTTTTGGCAAGAGTATTGTCATCTGGGAAAGAGACGAGGGTTGACATTCCTGCCGGAGGAAACAGCAGGATGAGTTGGCTAGAAATGGATAAGATTATCACGAGAGCAGAAACGCATCGGGAATATGAGAAGGGGTTAGGGGAATCTTATGCTGTGGCGGTACGCACAAATCTTGATAATTTGTCCTGGAGAGATACTGGTGCTGCCTTCGTTAGGTCATCCAGCTCAGAAGGTATAGAGAGAGCAGAAATTCGAGTGCGTAACATACAGAAATTCCGTATGTTGGCTAACTGGCTCTTTACTCACTATACTAGACTTACGGGGTATTAAAACTATGTTATTTAGAGTTCGAGGCAGAGCATCCAAATTTATCATTCATCTCACAAAGTATACCTGAAACCCCTATTATCAAGCTCGGTTACATCATGCATTCCTAATTCAATAGTTTCTTTCTCATCCACCGGATTTCCAGCTTGTTCTCGATCCCTCTTTCGATTAAACATGATCATATGAGCGTACAGGGAAAATACCATCACCAACTTGATACTATATGCGATCAACATTGCTCTATATGCTGTTTTGTATCCCGCTGGTCATTCAATAAAAGATTAGCCTAAAGACACTTCTGTGGATGGCAAGATAGAAGGGGAAAGGACATACGTGCTTCCGAGGTGATAAAAGTCTGTGGACCAGCCACGTTTCCAACACACCATCCAACAAATATCAACGCCGAAGTGAGCTGCTTCTTGGTGTAACCCGCGACGTTTGATGAGATGATTGTCAGGCTCATGCTAAATCCCAGATTTTGAAAGTAACAAAGCCAAAGCGCTACCAATCGTCCCCACTAGCATTCCATCGACAGCAATTAGCCTAACTTTCCTTTCTCACCAAGAAAGAGAAGAAGCTAGAAATTCAATGATGAGGAGTAGATAAAACGTACCTTATTATGGCTAGGGAGTCCCACAAGTAACGCGGATCCGATAATACAGATGGTGTTAGCAACAGTCATGACCACACATCTCGTCCCAGGCCACCGCGTAGCAACCCAGCCTCCAAGCAACATTCCAAAAAACTGCACAGCTCCCCCTGGGATTAGCATGTACTGGGTACTCAAGGTGCTAAAACCAAAACTGGCAATGTTAATGCTCGCAAAACTGGTCACCGCGGCGGTGGGAATTTGCGCCGACACGGCCATGACGAACAAGATCCACGTCATGGGATCTTTAATCATCTGTACAGCTTGATATGGTTTAAAAACTCGGTTTTTAATGCCTTGTCGATTCGCGGCGACGCGCTCGACTGCGACAGCTCGTTCGCGAACGCTTAAGAATGCCGTGGTGGATGGACTATCTGGTAGGGTGAGAACAAGAATGATACCCCATGTTATGGTGATGGATCCGAAGATTAGAAAGATGTACATCCACTTTGCGAGACCGCTATTGATGTGACCGACTGCGTAGCCGATCAGCCCGCTGAACATGGTGGCTATTCCGACCATGCTATAGTAGGCTTCAAGTCTCAGTGGCTGTTCGTCGGTAGTGTACCTATTGGGGAGGTAATATTAGTTGCTGCTCTCCACTGAGTATGATAACTTTAACCTCCTAACAATGGACAATTCTTTTGGCGAGTATTACACTAGCGCTTTAGTGGTACATGTATTGCACGGCAAGGAAGACTGTGGAATATGTGGGAGGCTTGTATTACCGTAAGCAGATCACTTACCACATAGACATCAGTAGTACGAAGCCCGGATTAATAGCTGACTCAAGAGCGCCGAGGAAGAAACGGTTAGTAGCTATGCCAGCGAAGGATTTACATGCTGGTGTTGTAATGAGAACGCAGCCCCATGCAACGACGGTAGCAGAGAGGAGACGACCAGTAGGCAGATGTTGGAGTAGAAAGCCGAATGGGAACTGAAAGACCAGGTATCCGATATAAAACATTGATGCTAATTGCGTTAGCTTAATCCGACCTTGCTTATCGAGGATGAAATAAGCACATACTGAGCCACGAGTAATCCTGTCTTTCAAGATGTAAGTCTTTCTTCAGTCCGTACACACTAGCAAGATTTACACAGTTCTTATCAAGATACTGGAGTACATAGGTGATCATGAGCAGAGAAAGGATGCGTAGATCGACTTTCCGCAAAACTTTGGTAGCTTCGACGGGGTCTAATTGAGTGTCTTTCATGCTTTTATAAAGTTCATAGTTGTCATCTAAACTTCCATACATCATTGAGGGTGCCGGTGTGATCTCAACTGTCGGAGAGACCGGAGATTTCTCATCGGTAGTAGAGGTGGCCATTGAAGTAGTACGCGCGATGGATTTTGTGGGTTGACTTTTGCTTGTTAATATTCTACAGTGAAGGGGAAGAGGTTCCTTTAAATGTATCAACGAGCCATCTAGATTAATCTGATGTTACACATGATATGTTGTATCACTATCACACAATGCATACATGCTATCAATAAAAGAGTACTATACTGGGGCCAACTTCTGCACCTACCATATGCAATGCAGTATCCCTCAGCTGAACTTAGCATCAAATAGCAATTCTCCATCCCCATAGCATTCAAAACGGTGCACAAATCCAGGGGCTTCGACACCCACAAAGTGTAAATTAACTTACCAACTGCAAAATCCCACCACCGAAACCTTGCATCTTGAGGACGTGCGACAGTTGGCTAAACCGACTGCCGAGCATTAGTGCTTGCTTCGAACAAGCATCATATGCGGGTAGCGAAAGAAGCATTTCCGGGCACCGTTGCCAATATGTAGCACCGCTGCGTGGCTGATCGATTTAGTGGACTAGCTGTGGAGTTCTAGAACCCGGTGCGTTCCCACAGATATCTGATCTTGCATAGATATATAGTGCTGATGCTGGTTATGGAACTAGCAAGCATGGAGAAGAGGGCATACATAGTAGCCCCAAAAGAAGCTGGGCTGATTGATGTAGATAATTGGATGATGCCTTCGTAATGCTTCCCAATTGAAAGAATGGCCGTCAAGCCCCCTCTCCCTCTCCACTCCTCACATCAGCGCCATGATTGCGTATTCCAGGATACCCTTCTCTATAGGGTTGTAATACATCGAAACTGCGGGGTTATAATAGTTCAGTAATGATGGTTGTCTAGGTTGTTAGAAACGGAAGGTGACACAGATAGTATACAACGCCTTTTGCACATCGTGCTTTCGCGAAGTCTCAACATGATCCTGACTGATACAGGTTGCCGAAAAGCGTGCTGAAATAGAGAGGGTAGTATTGTGAGCACATTTTACGATAAGTTCAAGTTTGTGAATGGCAACAAATGAATATCGAAATTAGTACGAGTGTTGCCTACCCAGAGGCCTATCAACGAGGTAGTGCTACAGGAGCGCAGAAATAATCAATTCATCTGATAAAGAGTTTGATACAAGAAGAGTTTTTTAATTTACAATCTATCTATATGCTTATCTCGGTCAAATAATTACGCCATTCTAGGCCTTGATCGTCCCTTTCAATTTTGCCTCTAGCGCTGCAATTTCTGCTGCAGCTTTCTCCTCCGCTGCTCTTATGGTCTCTGCAAGCTCATCTGCTTTTCTTTTCTCCTCTCTAGCAAGTTGATCTGGTCTTCTGACCGCGATGTCCTTTGCCTTCAGGTCTGAGAATAAGAATTTGAAAACTTTCTCGATAATCCAGCAACCAACATAGTCAATAATCATAACAGCAGTGAGTGTTGTTTTGAACTCGGATGTGAAAGGCACGAGTCGCATCTTCTCATTGATCTCGGGAATGAATTCGGTGGAGCAGGAGAAAGCGATACCAGATACACCGATGATACCCCAGTACATACCGCGATTTTCGGAGAGAGATTCACGGAAGGGTCGACCTTGGTAGTTGATGGCGAAGGTAGAGATTTGTTGAATGAGCTGAAGGAGATAGACGGCACTGTTGAGTAGGGAAGGAGAGAACTCGCCCTCAAGATCAATATCTGGGTCACGACTGGGAGTGTGTTAGCATGAGAAAAATATTTTGATATTGACGACTTACGGAGCGATCCTATCACACAGTCGGGCGATGTAGATGAGAGTTACTATGTGAATGGCGAATTGACCTAGAATAGACCCGATGATGTAGAAGTTGAAGATATTTGGCTGAGGACGCTCCTTGGAAAGTCCATCAACGGACTTGGCACGAGAAATTGACAGGAAGCAAACGCTCATGAGCATACCGCTGATTGTGACCTGCCCATCTCCGAACTTGATACCTTCGAGATATAAGACACTCAAACTGTATGCACTAATAAGGCAGTTGAGTGCTAGAATCTTGTACATCTGAATGGTAGCAACAAGGGTGCATCGTCCTTGGCGGATGATGTTGGGAATTGCAATAACGTTGCTGAGCTTGGAGGTGAACGGTGCGGCTACTGATGCATCTCCCAGTTTGATAGTGGGTGGCTCAGAATCATCGTCCATTTCCATCTCTTGCATGGTCTGGGTTAACTTATCTGCAAGACTCAATGCCTTCTTCTGGGCTGGAGTTTGTTGGTTTTTGCCGTCAATGAGCTTTTGGGCTGCTGGTGAAGTTACAGTTTCAACAGCATCAACTTTCCCGCCAAGCGAAGCCTCCTGTAGTGCAACATCAATACCCTTTCTTTCAGCTTCTCGCTTGATAGCAGCTTCATAGTGTGGATTGGTTGGCCCGGGTGGATAGAGATGAGCAATGAGGACTGGGACAGGGGGATGCGGTTGCTTGAAGCGCTCCATCATTTGGCATTGCTTTTCGTACAACTCCTTCATCTTGTTGTTTCGGTAATGCTCGCCAATCT
>Ga0247807_10001266_pt1 | contig 14975 bp, 12 predicted proteins | sample UWRJL074202C1_FD_179931 | JGI IMG/M metagenome (GOLD analysis project Ga0247807, IMG submission 179931) | Plant litter microbial communities from Arlington Agricultural Research Station in Wisconsin, United States - UWRJ-L074-202C-1 | ecosystem: Environmental > Terrestrial > Plant litter >...
GTTGCCTCTCCGATGAATGAAGAAGAATTAAGAAACCTGATGTATACGGCACAGCTGGAAAACATGGGACCTTTTTCTATCCGTTATCCAAGAGGAAATGGTGTAATGACAGATTGGAAACGTCCTTTTAAAGCTATTGAAGTTGGAAAAGGCAGAAAAATATGTGATGGTGAAGAGGTCGCTATTCTGACAATCGGACATGTCGGCAACTTTGCTGTTGAAGCTTGTAAAGAACTGAATACTGAGGGTATCCATCCTGCTCATTATGATATCCGTTTTGTAAAACCTCTGGATGAGGCTTTATTGCATGATGTATTTAAACGTTATAAAAAGATAGTTACTGTAGAAGATGGCTGCCTTCAGGGTGGAATGGGTTCTGCTGTATTAGAATTTATGGCTGATCACAATTACCAGGCAAATGTTATACGTCTGGGTATGCCGGACGATGTTGTTGAACATGGTGAACAACCTGAATTATGGTCAATTTGCGGCTATGATAAAGCTTCGATTATAGAAACTGTAAAAAAGATTGCAGTCAGGAGAACTACGGCTACTATTGCCTCTTAATCCTTTAAAAAAACAGCCCCCGGTTAAGATAAACCGGGGGCTGTTTTATATTCGTTAAGCTGTTTTTCTTATTCTACAGTTACAGATTTCGCCAGGTTTCTTAGCTGATCTACATTACAGCCTCTTAACAAAGCAATATGATAAGAAAGTAACTGTAAAGGTATAGTTGCCAGTAAAGGTAAGAAAGCCTCACTTGCATCAGGAATTTCGATACAGTAATCAGCCATTTTACGAACTTCAGTATCACCTTCAGTAACGATGGCCAGTACAATTCCTTTTCTTGCTTTTACTTCCTGAATATTGCTGATTACCTTTTCATAAGAAGAGTTTTTAGTTGCAATTACCACTACTGGCATCTCTTCGTCAATCAGGGCAATCGGGCCATGTTTCATTTCGGCTGCCGGATAACCTTCTGCATGAATATAAGAAATTTCTTTCAATTTCAATGCACCTTCAAGTGCTACAGGGAAACCACTTCCTCTACCTAAGAACAGGCAGTTTCTCGAATCTTTAAATTTATGCGCAATTTCTTTGATCAGCTCATTAGATGCTAAAGCCTTAGTGATTTTTTCAGGAATGCAATCCAGTTCAGTTAACAATTCCACCATTTTGGTTTGTGTTAAAGTACCTTTCTGCTGTGCCATGTAAAAAGCCATCAGCGTCAGGACAGTTACCTGTGCTGTAAATGCTTTTGTAGAAGCTACACCAATTTCGGGCCCTGCATGGGTATAAACACCTGCATGGGTAAGACGTGGAATAGATGAACCTACTACATTACATACACCAAAAATTGTTGCTCCTTTTTCTTTGGCCATTTCTATAGCCGCCATCGTATCGGCCGTTTCTCCGGATTGAGAAATTGCGATCACTACATCCTTTTCAGTAATAATCGGGTTTCTGTAACGGAATTCTGAAGCATATTCTACTTCTACCGGTATTCTTGCATATTCTTCAATCAGGTATTCACCAACTAATCCGGCGTGCCACGAAGTTCCGCAGGCTACAATAATAATACGGTCTATGTTTTTAAGCTTGTCAGCATATTCTTTGATCCCGCCAAGCTGTACTCTTCCTTCATTAGGATAAATACGGCCTCTCATACAGTCTCTGATAGATCTTGACTGCTCAAAAATCTCTTTTAACATGAAATGCTCATAACCACCTTTTTCAAGCATTTCGAGTTTGAGCTCCAGTTCCTGGATATAAGGCGTCTGTACAACGTTGTCTAATCGTTTTATCAATAATTCATCACGTTTTAAGAAGGCGATTTCATTATCATTTAAATAGATTACGTTTTTTGTGTATTCAATAATAGGTGTAGCATCAGAAGCGATAAAATACTCTCCTTCACCTACCCCAATAACCATTGGACTACCTTTTCTGGCTGCAATCAGCTGATCGGGATGATCATTATCCATGATGACAATAGCATAAGCACCACTAACCTGATGTAAGGCCAGACGCACAGCCTCTAATAAGTCTGTATTTTCTTTTTTATAAATCTCTTCAACCAGATGGATCAGCACTTCTGTATCTGTATCACTATTAAAGACGTGATCTCTTGAAAGCAACTCTTCTTTTAGCGTAGCGTAGTTCTCTATAATCCCATTGTGGATAATAGTTAATTTGCCATCATTGGAAGTGTGAGGATGTGAGTTTCTGTCTGAAGGTTCACCGTGAGTTGCCCAGCGGGTATGTCCCATACCAATCGTTCCCGATTTATCTTTCCCTTCAGTAAAATTTTCAAGTTCCTGAACTTTTCCTGCCTTTTTATATAATTTTAATCCGTCCGTGTTAATTAATGCAATACCTGCACTGTCGTATCCACGGTACTCTAATCTTTTCAAGCCTTTCAGCACAATTGGCCAGGCATCTCTATAACCTATATATCCTACTATTCCACACATATTATTCTAGTATAAAGGTGTAAATCTAGTCAATTAATGGCTTAATTACACTAAAATAAAAATTGCTTATATGTTTTGGGACAAATGCCTGCTGATTAAAGTCAGGATAATCTGTAAATGATTCAATGCGCATCAAAGTGTGGAATTTGTCTACACCAGCCAAGGCAAAATAAAATCATAATCATCTTATTTTCAATAACTTAATTAAAATAATTATAACTGGCACTATTATGTAACCTCTGTTAATACGAATCGTCGTATAAAAATATTTAAAAATATAAAACTATGAAAAATTTAATTTTAGGTGCAGCCATCTTAGCATTTGCAGGAATTTCAACAGTTAAAGCAAACGATATTAAAACTCCGGTTGCCATAGTATCTCAACAAGACAGTACAACTAAAACTCCAGTTAAAATTGAGGAGTTACCTGATGCAGTTAAAGCAACCCTGTCATCTGATAAATATAAAGACTGGGCTCCAATTGCAGCATTCAAAATAACTGATGCTAAAAAAGCGGAATTCTACCAGGTTGATGCTAAAAAAGGTGAAGAAACAGCTTCATTAAAAATTGGTAAAGACGGTGCTGTTATTCAATAATAACAGGATATAAAATAAGAAAACCTGCCCCGTTAAAGGAGCAGGTTTTTTTATACGCTGATCTTAAAAGTTATCCACATTTAGATGTGAACAACTTACAAAAGAAGATAAATCAAGCTAAAAAAAAGATCTTCAATTCAACAAAAAAAAAGAACAATATTAATACATATAGCTATTTAACAGACACTTATAATAAAAAAAATAAAATTCAAGTTCATAAAAACTGCTCATAAGTTATTGACAGTTATAAACAACTGTTAATTATTGACTTCTTCATTTTATTGCTTTCTATCAGCTGGAATATTAAAAGAACAATGACGATTTTAAATTGTTCAGGCCAGAGAAATAAAAACCTGACCATGGAAAAGAAAGAAAATGAACACAAGCCATATCAAATAATTACCCGTATTTATCAGGAAGAAGATCAGGCAAAAGATGCTTTCAAATTATTAGTCAAAAGCGGCTTTGCTGAAGACCATATTAAAATCACTATATACAACCCGCTAAATAGTGTCAGGGATCTTCAGGGTAATGAAAATACTGAATATATTGGAGACGGTTCCAGAGATGAATACATTCTTAGCCTGACTGCGGATTCAGCTATACAAGCTGCACTTGCCCATCAGCTTCTCTAGAATTATATTTTTTAAAAAAAGTACAACACATATAGCTATAATACTAATATACAGGCTAATACCTTTTAATTAAAGAAAACAGATGTTCTTAAAGCATGAGGGTTATTTATTCCACACAGGAGTGAAAACGAACTGTTAAAATACGTTAATTGATTAGAGTATGGCAAGGTGTTTGCCTGAGATCAACTATCTCCAATGAATTAATGCTCATGTCGAATCAACTTAAAGACAATATGATTAAGAACTCTGATGTTAGTGCGTTGGCGACTAATTTTCGTGAATATATTACCCGTAATAAAATAATGGAGGAAAGAGATCAGTTAATAGAAGATTTGACTTCCCGGAATCAGGATTTAAACCAGTTCGCTTATATTACTTCACATAACCTGCGTGCACCTTTATCCAACTTGATTGGTCTGATTGATATTCTGAATTATGACCTTCTGGATGATTATAATAAAACAATTGTTGATATGTTCAGGGATTCAGCTTTTAAGCTGAATGAAACTATTTACGACCTGACGCAGATGTTAAGCATTAAAAGCAATAAAAAAGTAATCATCGAAAATGTAAATGCGACTTATGTTTTTAAAAAAGTATGCAATTATTTCAATAAACAAATCCACAAACTGGGAATTTATATACACACTGATTTTCAATGTGAAGTGATCCCGTTTCCCAAAAGTTATCTGGAAAGTGTACTGATGAACTTAATGTCGAACTCGATGAAGTACTGTGCGGTTAACAGACCACTCAGAATTGAAGTCACAACCAAACTTAATGAAAATGGAAATACAATCCTCATTTTCACTGATAATGGTATAGGTATCGATCTTACAAAGCATAAAGACAAAATCTTCAAACTTAATCAGCGTTTCCACACTCATGTGAATGGAAGTGGCGTTGGCTTATTTATTACTAAAACCCAGATTACTTCACTGGGAGGAGAAATCAAGGTGGAAAGTGAAGTAAATAAGGGGACTACTTTCATTATAACATTCAAAAAACCATAGTTATGTGACATCAACATGTGTCATTATTTTAGCGATTTAGTATGACTTTACATATTAGTTTTGTGTTAACATATTCACAGAACCATGAAAAAGATTCTACTCACCATCGCGCCAATGCTTGCCATTGCTACAATTTTCAATCTGAAAGCAAATGCTCAGACTGTGACTGGCAACGTACCGCTCAGCATTGTATTAACAGATGCCTTCTCCATCACATTAGGACCAACTCCTGACGTTGTTTTTACTTATGCTCAGGCATCAGATTATGCAGGAATCAAAACGGTATCCAAGACAAATCATTTTTCAGTGATCAGTAATAAAGCTTACAGTGTCGCTGTAAAAGCTACTGCCGAATTTAATACGATTGCAGGTAATGCTACACCAGTATCTCTGGGTGTTGTACAAGTGAGTATAGATCCAACAACACCTACAACCGGAGCCACCTATAGTACCCCTGCTTTAACAACAACCAATCAACCATTAGTTACCACAGCATCACCTACTATCGGAACTGCTTTTAATGTGGTTTATACAATTCCAACAGCAGCACCGCTTATTGGAAAAATGGCCGGGACTTACGCAACTAATGTTGTTTATACAGTTACTCAGCCATAGGAGTATTGATGAGGCTATTAACGACTACTATATTCACTTTAAGCCTTGTTGCAACACTGTTCAGTACAGTTAGCGGACAAGGCTTTTCTATTTCTCCATCCAGAATATTTTTTAGCGGGAATCCTGGTGAAACCGTTAACCAAACAGTACAGTTTGCTAATACTTCCGGTAAACCGCTGTCTTTTATAACCAGGATCCAGGATTGGGAAAGAGATTCTCTGGGAACTAAGGTGTATTATGACAGCAATACAATGCCTTTATCCAATGCGAAATGGATTACACTTTCTTCGAATAATGTGACTGTACAGCCCGGAGAAAACAAACAGGTGATCGTATCATTAAATATCCCGGCTGATCCTGCTAAGGTAAAGAAACTGACCAATAGCATGCTTTTTTTTACACAGGTAAAAGAGCAGGAGCCTGAACAGAAAACTGCTGCAAAAATCGGCCTCAATGTTTTAATGGAAGTTGGTATACAGGTCTATTATGTACCCAGAGGCCTGAATGCGGGAGAACTTGAATTTCTCTCTTTTGATGACCGCGGAACAGCAGATCAAGGTAAAAATAAAAGCCGCAGGCTGGCTTTAAAGATACGCAACAGGGGAAACCTGAATAAGGATGCCTTTATCCGTTTCGAACTCACCAATAAGGAAACGGGAGAAGAAATAAAAATCAAACCACAGGTTATTGCTATGCTGCCTGATGCAACACAATTGATAATTGTTGATTTACCAACAGATCTGAAAGGAACGTTCCTTGCTGTTGCTTTACTGGATGCCGGATCTTCTTATGATTTAAAAGTTGCTGAAAAAGAGATTATATATCGCCCTTAGTTTTTGCTGTTTCACAGTTGGGAATGCGAATGCGCAGATCGCAATAAACCTGCCTGAAGCTAATATTTCAGGACAAACTGATTATACAGCCAATTTTTCAAGTGGCGCAACAGCTTTAATAAACTTAATACCAAACATACAAGCCAAATTAGGAACTGCTAATTTTGCAGCCACTCCAGCCACCCTGCCGGCTATTCCGTCCAGTACAAATTTCATGAAAATGAAGGTTACGCAGCTAGGCCTTTCATTAATCTCAACTTTTCCACAAATAACCCTGAGCACCACCAGTCAAACAGTAATTACCAGTCTGCTGTCTCTTGGTGCAACTATTCTGGCCGACTATACTGTTGTGACCAGTACCTTTCCATGGGCAGCCGGAACTTATTCGAACACAATTGTTTTAACAGGAGGAGTTAATCCTAATCCAACTACACTGCCAGTTACAGTAACAGTGCCTGCTTACATTACGCTAAATAATCAGGTTCCTTCAACTACTACATTAAATGTCAGTTCATTTACGCAGTTCAGAAATTCAGCAGGCATCAGCAGTACGGTTAATAATGATTATTTCACCACTGTACCGACCTTATTCAACCTTAAAGCAAACAGTAGTACATTTTCATTTTCTACTACCCACCCTTATAATAATTTACCCGCAGCGAATAGTGTAAACCTGATGAGTGCTGCACTTACCGGCATATATGCGGGCGCTGCAATTAACCTGTCTTCAACTGATCAATTATTAACTTCCTCGGCTGGTATACCTGTTTTACTGACAAATAAAAGCGTCCTGAATTCTTCTTTAAGCATCAGCGGAGCTAATTTAAGCAGTAATTTCGTACAGGCTGGCACTTATACTGTTCCCTTAGTTTATACGGTCTCTAAAACCGCAGCATCCTTTCCGGCAACTCCAATTTCAAAAACAATGAGCAGCAATACCCAGATCGTTGTCAGTAATATGATGGAAGTAGTGGTTTTGGGTTCACAAGTAGACTTAACGGTCAATACCGTTGCTAAATATCAGCAAGGGGTGACGACAACGGTTCCCAATCAAGTCAAATTAAGCAGTACTGTACCATATAATATAACTGTAAAAGCAAGCGGAACTAATTTAAGTTCTTCGGGCGGCGTAAATATCCCGGTTGGAGTGATTACGATTGAGGGTATGCCGGGTCAGACTGGCATTACACCTGTTGTTCTTTCGGCCAGCCCGCAGCCTATAATTACTTCAGGTAATCCTGTAATAGACCGTTTGCTTAACCTTCAATACCGGATTCCGGCAACACAGACTTCAAATTTATTAAATAAAGCAGCAGGAAGATATAATACTACAATTACTTATTCTATTGTTGCACCCTGACTAAAATTTGCTTACTATAATTTTCCTGCGTTCATCGTGATAAAGGAAAGTGAGCATACCAACTGGCGCACCGTGTAATGAAACTTCTTCTTTTTCATTCTCAATAGAAAATGGCATACCAGCTGTTTCTATGTATACTGTATAATTATTTCTTGGCAGATAAAAGCAGAAGTTACCCTGATCGTCAGTTAATGTCTGATGGATGCGCCCATGAGGGTCTATTGCACTAATTTTTATGCCAGCCAGAGCGGGTGGCCCGTCCATGTATTTTGTAACTTTCATTTTTAAACAACCGCTTAATGCCTGTGTTTTGACCAGAGGGACTTCTATTTTTTTACTTTTATCAAGAAATACTATTGTGGGTTCCTGCAAACTCCACCCCTTGGTATTGGTCACTGAAACGGTGTATTCTTCTTTTTTCATGTCCCTGAATTCAACATTCCCTTTGCTATTTGTTAACGCGGCTTCACCATTTATTTTTACGAGTACTCCTGCTATGGCTTTCTCTCCGGCATCACGCATTCCATTGCTATTCTGATCTTCATAATAAGTTAACAGCAATTTTTTAGCGCTTGATTGCCCCTGTGCCCCAAACTGCTTTTCTATTCCTATTCTCAATTGCCTGTTTTCAAAAGATTGATTATCCATATTTAAAAGGCCATTTTGAATGGGGTCAACAATAGAAAACAATGGTTTCTGTTTGGTTAGCGTATATAAAAAATCACCGGTAAGTGCCCAGTTACCTTTCATCAGATATCGCATATTTCCAGTCATAGAATAATTAGCACTGCGTGTAAAACCATAGTAATTATACATACCACCAAAGCGGAGGTTAAGACTGTTTTGTAAAACGCCGAAATGTACATTAGGCCCAAAGGAGTATAAGGTATATTTATTATCTCCTGTTGTAGATAAAACATCTGATATATAAAAGGGGTTCAATTGGATATAACTGCTAAAACCGAGAATTGGCATGTTGTAGCTGGTATTGATTTTTACGGAATTAAAAGGGGCGACTGGCCTTTCGGACGTATTTACGTAAGTATAACCATAATCAGCAGTCACTGAAAAGCTATGTACCGGCCCGTTATAAGCCATATTTGCTGTAAAACGCATAGAGGAAGATCTCCAGTCTGCATTAGCCCCTGACAAGTCAGTTATGGTAGAAGTAATTAGCCGCTGATTCATAAAATAGGGCCCAAAACCTAAAAAGAAAGTCCCTGCCCTGGTATTATATCCCAATTCGTAGATATATACAGCATTTTTATTAATACCGGCATTAAAGATATTATTGAGATTATATTGATATCCGGGACTATTTATCTGCATGCTGACATGCGCATCAAGGGATTTGTTGTTTTCAAGTTTACGGTTGAGGCGAAGATCTGTCAACAGCAAACCACGTCTTAATCCGGTGTAGTAAGGGCTGCTGTAATAACCACTTCCAAAAAATTGATAATCACTGCTGTTCAAGCTATAATTTATCCCTGCAGAAACACCTTGTTTTGAGGAAGAAAGCATGGTATTTTGTTTTTCCAGCGAATAACCGCCTTCAAGATTCAAAGTTTGTCCCTTTTCCAGTTTAACGCCTGCTTTCACACTCAGCTGATCTGCATCAAGTCCGGTAAATGAATCATGGCTGTGTACATAGGTCATTCTCCGGTCTTCATTACCTCCGGCAGAAGTCAGGTTATAATCAACTGCTAATATTTTCGCCCCGAAAATAGTGGTATTAATCTGATCATATAAGAGAAAATTGTTCTGGATGCCATAAACAGACAGAATTTCATTTGCTCCGATTTTTAAACTGGCTTTAATTCCTCTGCCACCCAGCGAAAAATCTATGTTTTCGTATATATTCCCTACTTTAAGCCCCCATCCTTTCCCCTGATAATCTAAATAAGTATTGTAAATGTTCATCCCTGAAGCTCCTGGCTGATCATACTGATCTGCATTTAAACGATACTCAACTGATCCGCTGTTTCCTGCTTTGAATCTACCACTGCCCTGTAACTGATAAAAAGAAGAATTACTGCTCATACTGGCATAGCGGAATGCTACGGTGTTTGCTAAATTGCCACTATACTGATCACTGCCCATACTCATTTTTCGTGCATTGGTGACATTGATGATCCTGATTATCTTAACCGCAAGCTGATTGTTAGTTCCGTCCACCGCTTGTATGGTAACTGTAAAGTCTGCTGGTATCCGTGTATTCACTTTATTTCTGGCTAAGAAAGGCAGCAGCTGCTGGGTTCCCGGCTGTAAAGTAAGATTCATAGTTTGCCCGGTAAATTCAAGTCCATCTGGTATACCGGAGAGCAATAACCTAAAAGTGATAGGCACAAAACCATTATTTGCACACCGGACTATAACTTGTGCCTGGTTGCTCATCTGACTTAAATAAATTTCATTTTCTTCGGTGCCGATAGTCAGCCCTCCAACATCAGCTAACTGGGTTATAAATGAGGCAGATTTTTGCACAGGAATTCCTTCTAAAGAGATAAGATGGAGCATAAAAACCTGATGGTTACTATGGATAGTCTGCCGGTCGGCGATAAATTTAAGCGGATAAACTTTGCTTTCACCCCCTCTCAGAATCATACTGTCTGGTAAGGAAATTAAACCTTTATATAAAGCCTTTTCTTTTTTGTCCTGTCTGATAATTACCGGCCCTTTTTCAAGATTGGTAATTTTCAGCTGATTAGAAAAAGTTTGTCCGCCTTTAATTGCTAAAGTATCACGTGTGAAACTATATTCTACCTGAGCGGATGCACTAAATCCCACAAGAGAGCAAAGTATCAGATAAAATATCTTCAAATAGCCGATTTTATGCATCATAGCAGAATGATAAAAAGCATACTGCCTTGCAGGACAAGGAGTGTCGCCTATTGGGTTTTATTTGAACTGGGCAAGCAATTCACCCTTGCTGTTAACATTCAGTTTTTTATAAGTCCTTTTGATATACTGGCGAACAGTATCCAATGATATTCCATATTTATAACCTATTAGTTTATAGCTTAGCCCGCTTTGAATACCTTCAACAATCTGACGCTCTCTGTAGCTTAATTTAGATTGATAATCTACTGTATGCTGTACCTGCTGAATTACATTTCTGGAAATGGAAGGACTAAAAACAGATCCTCCGCGATGGGTAGTGACAATAGTTGAGATTACATCATCAACACAGGTATCTTTGGTCAGATAACCCATAGCACCAGCCTTTACGCAGGCAAGTACACTATTGTGATCTTGAATATTGCTGTAAACTACCACATTGGTATTGGGAAACTTACGGTAAATATCAGAAATGACATCAATTCCATTTACCTCAATATCCAGTAAAGTTACATGGGGTTCCTGTGACGGCTGTACTTTCTTACATTCGCCCACAGATCCAACGTCAAGAGTAACTTTTAGATTATGCTGATGCTGATGATTGAGTATTACACGCATCATATTCCTGCTTTGTTGATTCGTATCAATAATTCCGACTTTAATCATAATTTCCCCCTCTTTAACCTCATTCTGTAAATAACTTGAAATGATTATGAACCCAACCTGATCAAAATAATTATTAAACCCGAAGGGCAATAATTATTTTAATCATCAAAGGCACCACCTGACAAAAAAACAATATATTAACAGGTGAAATAAAGTTAAGAAATACTTTAATGGCTTCTACGTTCATTCCGTTCATTCACGAACGCAGAATATTACTGGAAAAATTTTATTTTAATACACTGCCGATAAGAGGAATAGTTCCTAAAGATGAGGAACTCAGAAAGGAATCTCTTAATTCTCTACCCAAACTGACATGTTCTTGAATGCTTTCTGCCCTGGATTGATAATAAGCTGTAAATGCAGTATTTAACTCCGCATAATCAAGCAGACAACGGGACAAAACCTTTGCATCCAGCATCGCATTAGTTGTACCGGCACTTGTGAACGGCAGTGCAACATGAGCTGCATCGCCTATCAATACTACATTTTGATAATGAAAGCCGGGAAGCAGATCAAAATCTCTTGTGTTCCAGATATAACTGGTTTTAAAATCATTGTGTTTTAATACAGCTTGTACTTCAGCAGGGAAATCTTTCAGCAGGTTCTGGCATAATTTACGGAGCTCTTCCTGGTATTCTTCAGAAGACCGTTCACTGATACCTTCAGAAATATCAGCCAGTAATGGGTCATATTGCATAAACCACACCATTTCTATTCCGGTTGTAGGAATAAGCCCAAAAGATAGCCCTTTATCTTTTTGCTGAAATTTAGTGAATTTACCCTGGAGATTTCCGGCAAGTTCTGCATGCTGTACGATACCTACAACTTCTTTTACTTTACCTGATTCAAATTTTACGTCTCCGAATATCTGACGGCGTACTACAGAATTTGCACCATCTGCCCCAATAAACAAATCGCCATACTCCTGGTCTCCGTTAAGGAATTCGGCGGCTATGATCTTGTCTTGCTCATAGATGAAATGAGAGAATATACGCTCATTATTTAGCCTGGATGCTGGTAACAGCTGATGTAAACAGGCTAATAAATCTGTACGTTTAAAACACTGCCAGTCTTCCAGAGACTTTTCGGTAATTATATCTCCGTTCGGATCTCTTAATACAAAAGTATAAACGGGTGTGCCAGGAAGAAGCTGATCACTTTCTGCAGCAAGCTCATTCAGCACAGTGATCCCATCATGGTGCATCAGGAAGGCATGTCCCCCAACAGCAGTAAAAATCTGTCTTTCGTTTACACTCACATCAATACCTTGCTGATGAAGATAAATCCCCATGCATAATCCAGCAATCCCTCCACCTAAAATAACTACTTTCATAAGTTATTTACCGTCGTTTTTATCTGATGCAAAGCTTCTCCGAGAATTTCCTCTGAAGTGGCAAAACTCATTCTGATAAATCCTTCTGCACCCTCACCAAACCATTCTTTAGCACCTGGTACTACGGCAACTTTAGCCTTGTCTAATAAAAGCTGATAAATTTCCTTACTGGTTTTACCGGTTCCTGTGATATCAGTAAATGCGACATAACAGCCTTCGGGAGAAATACACTTAAACCCCTGCGTGGCATTTAATGCTGTAACTGTCAGGTCTCTCATTTTTTGAAGATGGATTAAAAAATCATCAAGCCAGTATCCGCATTCATTGAGTGCAGTTGTCGCTGCAACCTGCGAAAGTATATTAGCACCATGGATAGTTGAGCCATGGAGAGAAACATCAAACAGCCGGTCATAATGGGCCTGGTTAGATGCCATCACTGCTCCTATCCTTAAGCCGGCCAGTCCGTAAGATTTACTGAAGCCAGTTACTGTTACGGTCTGGTTTCTGATTTCTTCATTTATCGACGCTATACTTGTATAAATATGAGGAGTATAAACAATATCACTCCAGATTTCATCAGATAAGATGATCAGATTATGCTTGCAGGCAATTTCTCCTAATTGGGTTAATTCATCCTTTTTAAAGACCTTACCTGTCGGGTTTAGTGGATTGCAGAGGCAAATTATACGGGTTTTACTGGTAATCAACTGCTCCAGGCGACCAAAATCAACGGTATCTGATCCAGGGGGAATGGCAAATGGAACGGCTACGCCACCCACTGCTTCAGTTGAATACCTGAAAAGAAAGTCTACAGGATCAAAGATAATTGCTTCATCACCTGGAGAGAGAAAAGCTTTGCAGGTCAGATAAATGCCAAAAGCGGCACTGTCTACTGGAAATATAAATTCCGGATGAGCAGGAATCTTACGTTTATGATAAAAATAGGCTGCTAAACTTTCCTTGAAATCAGATAATCCGGCAGGCGGACCATAAGACAGGTATCTATCTTTTGTAAAGCGGATGATAGCTTCAGCAATTTCAGGTGCGCTCGGAAAATCCGGGTCGGCAGCTGTCAGAGGAATAACTCCCTCAGAAACAGTAGCCCAACGCAAATTAAATGCTCTTTTCTTTAAAATATCAAGGTTGACAGAATGGGATTGAAACATCCTCTAAAACTATAAATTTTCTAGAATTTCAAGAAATTTTTCTTTAACAAGAGGCTTGATAATGAATTCACAAACTTCCTTGATATTTTTTGATCTTTCCATCTCATGCGGGGAGATAGATGAAGAGACTATATAAAGTTCATTTTTCTTTGCAAAAAAAGGATATAGCTCCTGATATTCAGCTAAAAACTCCCAGCCATCCATAACTGGCATGTTCAGATCAAGAAAAATAATATCAGGCAGTAATTCTTTTTTATCCTTAATTTCTTTAAGGTGGGTAATTGCCTGAAGTCCGTCTGAAAAGACTTCAACTTCAACATTTTCAGACACTTTCAACATTGTCTTTTTTGTAAGAAATACAAAAATATCATCATCATCAATGAGATATACTTTTTTCATCAGAATGCTATTGTTTTTTAGTGGTTTTGATTTACAAATTCTATAGAAAAAATAGATCCCTGATCGGGAAAACTCTCGACCCAAATTCTACCGCCCATAGCCTCGACTTGTGTTTTGGTCATAAATAACCCCAGGCCTTTGGCATCCGGATGACGGTGAAATACCTTTCCAATCTTAAAAATATTGTCTTTATGCTTCACAAGATCTATACCTAATCCATTATCCTGAACAGTCAGCACGATGTTACCTTCTTTAACTTTAGAAGCCAGGTTCAAAGAAAGCTGCCTTTCGGGTGACTGATACTTAATCGCATTACTGATCAGGTTATAAAATATACTGGCCAGGTACTTATGTGGGTATAATACTGCTGGGGCATCTTCAAAATCGACTTTGATTTTTGCCTTTGCCTTTTGAATTTCAACATATAATCCATCAAGTGCTTCCTGCAGACAGGTACTGAAATTCAGCTTGTCCAGCTTGATGTCTCTGTCTAATCTGATCTGTATGGATTCTACAAGTTCATTAAATGTACTTTTCAGATTTTCAATTACAGGTTCCAGTTTGGAAACCAGCAATTTTTGCTCTTCAGCATCTTCTTCTTCTTGTATAAATTCTGCCAGCATAGCCAAATTGATTAGTGGCCCGCGCAAATTATGTGACACTACATTACAGAAATCTATGAGCTGAGTGTTCTGAATAGCAAGCTGTTCCATAATCATGGTCTGTTTCTCCTCGAGCAGCTTGCGTTCGGTGATGTCTATTCCAAAACCAATGACCATGATAAAATTTCCTTTTTCATCATGCATAGGAAACATTCTGCGCAGAAATGTGATATTATTTCCATCGGGATCTTTTTGACTTTCTTCCCAACCTATGGCTTTTCCCGTATTTTTAACTTCCAGAAACTGCTCACGCCTTGCCATAGCAATTTTTGGGTCACGCTTCCTGAAAGCACCATATTCAAAATCATCTTTTCCGATGATGAACTTTCTATACTCTTCGTTCTTAATTGCCATTGGATTAGCAAAGAGATATTTGTGGTTGGC
>Ga0247807_10001267_pt1 | contig 14957 bp, 14 predicted proteins | sample UWRJL074202C1_FD_179931 | JGI IMG/M metagenome (GOLD analysis project Ga0247807, IMG submission 179931) | Plant litter microbial communities from Arlington Agricultural Research Station in Wisconsin, United States - UWRJ-L074-202C-1 | ecosystem: Environmental > Terrestrial > Plant litter >...
GCAGGAGGCGCCGGAGCTGGGATAGCAGGCTCGACATATGCAACTGCTGCTGGCCTAACAAACATTCCCCGGCCGGGTTCGCAGTCGAAATACCTCTGGCCTTGAACACTTCCATCGTTCTTGCCACTCTCGTCGTCTAGCTCCACCCCAATCCATTCTCCATGTTGGAAATGAGCTTCCCCTATGTACCGGATCGTTGCTAAACGGCCATCTCCCAGCTGGATTACTTGACCAACTGAAAATTCAGCCATATTGCACAGGTCATTGAACTCTGGATTTTGTTTCCATGAATAGGGAGGGGTTGCCGATGCATATAAAGCCAATGCCGACACCTTTTAAATTGTTGATGCATCGTCGTCGCGCTTTGTTGGGCGGACGCGATGGTTCAAATTTATGAACGCCTCAGGATTGAGGCTGCAAGTCAGTAGCCTGCCTGTTTGTGACTTAGATTTTGTGAAACTATTGTTCTTCAAGCTTTTCTTTCTTCTTTCCCTTTCTCAATCTTATGTTGAGTCTAAAATGGAGAAGAGTTTAAAGACATCACTTCTGAATTCAGTAAATATCTTCTTAGTGTCCTAGATGAAAATCCTTTTTACAAGTTCAAGTTGATACATTGTCATTTGCTACCCCATAACGTCTTCTGCCACTTTGATCTACCAACCACCAGGTTATATTTCACACAGATTCTAATAAACCAAGGATACTTCTCAAAGGAATAGGATAAATTGTTTCGCTTAGCATAGAAGCCACATCATACTAAACACTCATCCTAAAGAGAAAGTTGAGTCCTAATTCAAGCATTGAAACAACTCAGTTCCATCTTCATGAACGAGATAATGAATGTCAAAAAACTTTACCCACTTAGTTATCGATCTGTTATATGAATAATACAAAACAAAAAGATGTGTCTTTCCACCCTTCAAGGTGTATATTCAACTTGATATGCTATCAGGCATTTAAAGAGTCTCACTGATGTTCTTCGTGAAAGCATTTCAGGCATGGAGACTTTAGACACGAACGACCTCAAAATTGTAGATGATTTAGATTTGGCGAAAATTAGACAAGGTAAAATCTTAGAAGACGACCATGATAATCTTGCCCACTTGCTGGAAGTGATCCTCGTTCGCAAACCCTACGCTGCCTGGTGTTATCGCCTAATGCGGTGCTTTAAGAATATTGCCAGTATTGTTTAGTACGTATTGATCATCTGGCATTTTCATATGCCATAATATATACACAATTATTCTTGGTGTTGATTTGGTATTATTGATGAGCTAACTTCGAGGGTATATATCCAAAAAGTTGCTTACGTTAGCTGGCTATACTAGTTATCGGTACTTGCTAGACTATATCCTATGTGACCGGGCACTCTCTGAAATTCAGTTGGTTTTCTTTGCAAGTAACACATTATGATGGCAATTGTTAGAAATTCATAATTCCAAATTAAATACAAGACTTCACAGATCATCGAAATAAACTTGACTTTGGCAGGTTGATGAATTAGAGATCAAATACAAACTTACTAATCCGCTAAAATTTGCACAATCTTGAGAGGCATATAAGGATCCTACTTACCGATGTGATGACGACCATCGAGCTACGATAGGAGTCCAGAATCCGATATCATGCCAAGGCGGATGTTATATCTGCTTCCCCAGACGCATCAGGGGGTAGTTCATCCAATTGCGGTATACTTTCACACACCCAAACCAAAACACCCAGATTCCTCCTAAACAAAAAGCAACAGTCTTGTCCGGGGTCAGTAAGTGATGCTACCACAAGTGAGATGGTGATCGGAAGTCTCTGACTTGCATCGTCAAATCATGTTAGACGGCAGCTACCACCCCCTATCTCAAAGAGTTATTAATTTGAGAGCCACATCGACTTTCTCAACTTTGATTGCCTCTATCAACCCGGCTCTTTGGTCGTGCCAACCTTGGCAGATTCGATGCGAGATGTGAGATGTGATAAAACCCCTGCATAACTGCCCTCATGCCTGCTCAGAAAAAACAAAAATATTATGCTTGATGGGTTTGCCTCGCACCTCCGAAACATAACTGCGCATCGCATACGACCGAATAGCTTATTCCCTAGATCCTCCGTAATATTTCCTTCGTTCATTTGCAGGATGTCTTTTCTAATAGTAAAAGTGGGCGACTCAAACTATCAATAATACTCAGATTAGTCTACTGCCCAAGCCAAGATGTCTTTCTCAGTTCCTGAGCCAATGGTGAATTTTACCTCCGCGCTGACAAGACTAGTAACTAACAGCCACTAGCTTGTGATCCAACGCTTCGAGATCAAAATTCTGGACCTCGACCGTGCTCGAGTATTCTATACCGAAGCCTTGGGCTTCGAAGTATGGCCAGAAACAGAGTCCATGCCATCTAGTTGCGACTTTTTCAATTCCAGCATGTCCTACGTGTCACCTCCTGGTTACTTCATGAAACTGCTCAAGAAAGGCCGCGCCGCTATCTTCATACCGGTCACTGAAAACCTCAAAGGTTATCCAAGGAAACTTACCGTAGACGATCTTCGGGATACTACCACTCGGATTGTATCCGCTGGAGGTGAAATATTTCAGTATGTTTGATATATTGCCGTCATCTTAATCCGCTTGAATCACAACTAATCGGTAGTTTTCCAGTCCTACAAGATTGCTACGGCGATACGAAGGGATGAAAATGCTGCTTGTCTCTGACCAAACGTTCTTCCAGGATACCGAAGGAAATGTCACAGAGCTTTGTGCATGTACACCAGATTCGACCAGATCGAGGTCTCATATATCGGATTCTTTTTCATCAGATATTAGCATATCTTGAGTTTTCAGCATATCTAAGACTGAAAATACTTGTTACCCCCAAACCAAGTACCACTTCCACAACTTGGAAAAGTCTTGAAGGCCTCTTGGCACCTCGAAATGTGTTGGGGCGCACCGCTGATGTCGACCAGTATGTCACGAACTCTGAGGGATCCATCCGAGAGAACATACAGTTTCGAGCTTCTTGCTGAGAGTTCTGAAATTAATATGTAGTTTCACTTTCTTTGTGTTCTTCTCTTTTGATTTTGCTAGACAATGACCTTAAAGACGATATCTTGGTGAGTAAGTGAGAGTGCATTTACCAAGCACTCCCAGCTCTAAATCCTATAATTTGAGAACCATATCTAAACCCAGCTAACAAATTCCAGTCGACGATGGCGGTTCGATGCATCCGTCGTTTGTTGCATATTGTTATGATGAACCGTATGTGTTATCTGGTCACGAGATATATTGAAGCACAAGTCCCGTGATTCTTGAATCATCTTAACGGTCGGGCTCTGCTACCTCGGAAACCAAACTTCTTTGAAAATGCGGCATTTTGAAACACTAAACGCCTAACGATTAGCCAGTGTGTGTGCGTCTCATGTTTCAAGCCAAGCTCTGGTCTGCTTGCCAATTTGAGCTATTCGGGTAGTTCTCGTGACGAGCTGAGCCACCTGCCACCTGCAGGCGTCAGCTAAGGCTGATAGGCAATCTGCACCTTAGCTTTTGAATGCTCCATTTCATCTATAGTAATTTTCTAGAGTCTCACAGGAGCAGAACGAGTATCTGCACTGAGCACCTACCTTCTCTCAAATACAAAGCTTATCAATTTCCAGCCAGAGCTCTAACATCGGTCTACAGTGAGCCCCTTTTGATACCATAACCTAAAGCAACTCGACAATACTATCGTCAAACGGCATGAAGCCTCCACACTCTAATCCATTTTTTGGACTGCCCTCCAGGCGATACAAGGCTATGACTGAGACCCTGGACACGTTCACTTTATTTCCAAGACTTCCTTATGAATTACGAGAACACATATGGAACTATGCGGTCCAACTCCCTCGTGTTGTTCCTTTGATTAAGCAAGAGCTGTTAGATGACGACTTCAAAAAGTACCATGAAGGTCCTTTCAATTATGGCGAAGGCCCTTACAACTATGGACTTACAGGTTCGAAGACCTCAGATTGGACCACGATCACTAAGCCACCAGCTGTACTATCCTGTTGTCATGAGTCTAGGATCCAGGCGCTAAAGTATTATGAGTTATGTTTCAGTCTCCAGATGGTGACTCCTATCTATTTCTCTCCAGCAAATGATAGTGTCCTATTTGCCAGTTTCAACGCATTGGAGAGCTTTTTTGGAAGATTTGATTGTAATCCGGAGAACTATCAAGAAACGTGGGATCGGAATATAGTCAGAAATCTTGCGTATATACAAGGAGAATGGGCAAGGGACTCGTTCGAGAATTGGGTACAAAAACGACACGTTTCTTGTGCTGCTGATATTCTGCATTGCCTAGAACTTACCATGTTTGTGAGTATTGGTAACAGACGACTGGATCGGTGTTTATTGGAGAGATTGATAAGACCCAATGGTGCTATTTCCCAGGCAATGGTAGAACATACTAAGCGAGCTGATGGAGAGATCGCTACTCTTGCCGTTACATTTACAGATCCTAAAGATCGACCTATTTCAAGCGGATCTGAAGGTTTCAGGTGAAAGGGGGTCTATTATCTGGCAAGACTGCGCATCATATTTCGCTGCTCAAAATGATAGGCTACTGGCTTTGGATTCGGCAATGCTTGAAATATTTTCACGTCACTGCTACTGAGCTTTGGTGTTTGATTAGATAGCAATGCCTCATTGATACTTTAATCAGATTATGTGCCTGCACAGAACGCCTTGGCCTCTTCTTTGTTCTTGGTTTTACGACTAGTCGTTCTTGTAAGACAAAGATGGAAGACAACAGCAATATTCCCCGATCTTACTACGGAGCTTACAGCAAAGAAAAACTCGATGTGGTGCATAGACGAATCCTCTCGTAAGAAATCACACGATCAGGAGTGGAGCTGTAGTGGCGTGATATCATTGTTCAGAAGCTGCGAACAGGTTGGAGACGAGTTTCCTTTGCCAGGTGAATGTATGGTTAAGCAGCGTAAGATGGTGCTGTATGGAGTTTTGGTGGGTATAGGTTAGGATGACTGAGACTTAAGTGGGAGATGGACGTAATATATGTACGGTGAAGTAGGAATTAAGAAACGCAAAGGGGCATAATGAGAACGTCATTGGGGGTTTTCTGATCCAGAAATCAGAATGGATTTACTTTAAATGCGCAGATCTGGACATATTGACATATTATATGGATGCCAAACTTCAGTTAGTTTTTCCTTGATCATCATCAAAAGGCAAAGTCGGAGATGCAAGACTCGCTTACTGCTTAAATATATAGGGGGGTGAATCACGTGAAAAATACTTTCTATCTGCATTCTTAGGTTGTTTCGCTCCTAGATATAGGAGTGGCCCCGTAGGTACTTACCAAGTAATACTTATGTCTATACATCATAGTCAGTCTTACAAGAAAACCTATGAAAATATTGCTACGTCTACTGCTTTGTCAATTTGTGTAGAAGTCCTCTAAAGCTTGTGAAGAATCGTAGTTGCTTGTGCATTCTGTGGTTTCACGGGATCAGGTGTATATTATATTAATTCGTAGAAACAATGCTATCTTAGATCCCCCTCTTGCTAGAGGGGTTCGATGTCTTTAGTTCTTGAAGTTCTAGCTGTAGAGGATATAGACTACGTGTAGGCTCCTGAAAAACACGCATGGATTATTAAAAGTGATCCCAGCAAGCAATAAGTAAGCTAGTTCGAATAGCAAGCATAATATTGATGTGCACTACAAATACTGCATGACTCAAAATTAGGTTCTGTTCTAACTCTTGGCATCAAATACTCAAGCGCTAAGCGAGGCCCGCAGTTCGACGGAACGACCGATACTCCCTAGAAAATAAATTCTGGAACCCTTCATCACCATGAGCACACTGGTGGCTTCGCTCATTTTACTTGCTTTCTTCATTCAGTTGTTTCGGGTAATAGACAGCTACAGGTCGCGGAAAGCACAGATCGCTTCCATTCCGAGCTCCTAAGTCGGCTAACCATTGGCTCGATAAGAACGCGGCTTCACCGGATCACGACACCTCCCGTAACAGCGAGTCTCAATCTTAAGACTTTGCAAGTAATTTGGTTGCCTCTGGAATTGAGTACGTGCTACATAGGAATCTGTGATTAGCATTCACGGATCATGGCCGATGATGCGGCTCCAGAACCGACCACCGTTGGTGGGAGGCTTAGGAAAGCTTCCATCTCAATTGGGGACTCGATCATGAACTTTAATCCCCAGCCTGGAATGTGGGCTGCAACAGGGACAGCAATCGCTCACGCACCTACTCTTGCTGAACTGCGGGCACCGGTTGCGGGAGGAGACAACATCGAGTTCGATGACCGTGGGCACAGCGCAAGAACTGCCACCACAGATGTGAACGGCGATGTTGTCTTATCTACAGCTCTGACCAGGACTAAGACGGCAGCAGAGGTCATTGAAGCCTCAGTGATTCCAGATGAGGCCAAGGGCACAGAGGCGGATGAGCCGACGCTGGTGAGACGACAAACCCTAGCTCAGCAAGGTGAATCTGAAGGAAAACATGGCTGGGGTCAAACTCTGAAGCATGGCTTCAGCGCATTTTATAAATTTGCCAGCACGCCTACCGGCTTCTTGATGACAATCTACGGTCTCAACATCGTTGCGTGGGGTGCTATGCTTTTCTTTCTACTCTTGGATGCAGCACCGGCCATGGATCATCCCAACAAGGACTCCAATGATTCGCCACGGAAAATATGGCTTGAAATCGATAGTCAGATCTTGAATGCACTGTTCTGTGTTACCGGCTTCGGGCTCGCACCATGGCGGTTTAGAGATTTGTGGTGGTTGTATCAGGCACGAATCCAGCACAATAAGTACGCTATGTTGCGGCTAGAGGAGCAGAATCGTGCTTGGTTTCGACCTCCAAGGTGGTACGTGGAAGGTGACGAAGAGCATGGAGAGGTGAAACAGAGGGTGACATTCACTGGAGCAGTTGCACCTCCCACCAAGATTTGGAAACTGAGCTTCGTAATATGGTGTTACATCATGAACACCCTCTTCCAATGCGTGCTTTGTGCATTCATGTGGGGGTACAACCGAATCAATCGCCCATCGTGGGCCACAGGAACCTTTATCGCGCTTGGATGTGGTGTTGCTATGGTGGCGGGGATAATGATGTGGTGGGAAGGGCGAAGGGTGAAAAAGATTGAAGGACCGGTGGTGAAAGTTGTTAGTGAAGGTACCACAGAGGCTGAGAGAAAGACACATAGGTTAATGAGATGAGCTAAGAGATTTTAATGTAATGCAATTTTTGTAATTTTTGGAGCGACACTCATAGGAATTATTTATACTGTATTACATGAGCCAACTGGCAAAAATCTTAAATCCATACACGCAGTTTACAAATAAGGTTCACGTTTAAAGTTACAGATATTAAAGATATTTACTATCGATTCACTCTGAATACATGGCATTACTACGCTTATATTACATAGAGTATCAGTTACTGTTGGTATATTCGAATGGTAGCTATGTGACACAGTCACATGACCCGCTATGGAGTATAAACACTTCTTTCGTATGTAGTCAATGCAACAAGACGATCCCACTGAAATACAACGAGCACTACGCTATTATGAGCGTGTGGTGCCCCATATTCGAAGTGATCTCACTCCAACAACCATGCATATGGCGAACCGACATAAACCAAGGCGGAGAGAAATGGTCGCGACGCAAGTTGCGAGGGAATATATGCGCTTGCATATTAGCTAGCTTCGGAGTGCGTCACAAAAACGCAAAACTAACAAAAACATAATGAATTAAGTAAAAGAGGGAGACTATCGATTGACGACAAGCCACTCACCAGGGCTTAGAGTAGAGACACGTTGACGACGGGGCGGTCGATCAGCGCATCCGACAGGAATTAGAAAGGATTTTGGTATGGTAGGGACATACTTGTGCTCCCAACCTTGGCCGACAAGTGTGCTCCGTGGGATGGAGGCCAGCTTACCATCCGTTGACTTAGCTAATTCTAGTGCACGAAGTTTGGCAGTGAAGCCTGGGATGAGATCATGTATTGAGAATAGACCAACATTTATATTTACATTTACTATTTCAGATCTATAAACAAAAATGACTTAATGAACACTATGCTAACAGAAACTAATTCACAGCAGCCGAAAATCAAAACATTGACATAAATCCCTACATAGCCAGGTGTTGAGTGCAAAACTGGGTGAAGTAGCTGTTGTGTGGGGCGCGGGGTTTTTGATAATTCTCCCAAAAGATCAAAAAATGAAAACGATAAAAATATGTCAAAAAATGATGAAGTAATCTGTCCTCGGTGAGGTTCGAACTCACGACCTTTGGATGGCCAGACTGTTAACAATCTAATCATATATATATATGAGACCAACGCTCTAACCAACTGAGCCACGAAGACGTTGTATGAAAACTTTGCACGTTTTTGAATACGGGTTGGTAATTTGACATTATATTGGCTTATCTCCTAGCCGAGGTTCCTGGTGATTTCATTGGCGCTTGCCTAGCACACTTTTTCCAAAGTACCTTGGCGAGCTTCCATACGTGGTAAGTATCACGTGATGTGTATTGTTTGGAGCAACACGTAGAATGAGATTAGAATAACTTTTGAAGTCCTATTTTCCTTTGGTCACGTATTTGACAGGTATCAAATATTCCAAACCGTGGATCCCACACCTTTTTAGTTCTAAAAAAACACCGATTATGTGTTTCAGTCATCTCCCTATCAAACAAGTCTTCTATCTACTTTGAGAATAGTTCTCACAATGAGGTTTAAATATTGTATATAGTGCCCTAAGAAACTCAGTATAGTCTGCTTTATAGTTGCATTTCTTAATAATGCTGTTGAATCCCTTGTTACCTGCAACTCTTGTTGAGCTAACGCTGATTTGATGAGAACCGCTAAATGTGCACGGTTAGCTATTAGATCTTGATATATAGCTAAAGCTACGTGTTAAATCCATATCCATGCGATTTGGAGAAGATTCCTGAGTTGGCTATCTCTTTCCCGACGTATTGCAGTTCTGCTCATCAAATATCATGTTCTGTGGTAGGGCAGTTAGTACTGTCATACTAACTGCAACAAGATAAACGAGTGAACGGAGAGGCAACAGTTATACAAGCAAGCATGAGCCAACAAAAAAATGATTCTATATCTATTCTCTATCTCTACACTCTAAGTTTCAAACCTCCAATGATGAGGCTACCGGCTTGCGTAAAAGTTGACGTGGAATTGGACTGAGGGGTGAGGATAAAAGCCCCTCAGAGGCTGGATTGGACATTTCGTCCAACGTTTATCTATTTCCACGCCCAAATTCGGTGTGCTGTGTCGCCAAGTTTAGAACTGCTGAACTGATAGTTCTCATGAGTAAAGAAGTGATTAGAGACTAAAGATAGGATTTAATGGGTGACTCTCGAAAGTGCAATATATGACTAACGTTACCTCAGGTAATCAGAATTTTCTACTATGGAGATTTGAATATTTACTAATGCATTGTTTGCTTGGTATTTTTGACAAATATTGAATTGCCCAGTCACGCAATTGAATACTCGGAGAAATCGACATATTTGCAGGTGGACTATAATCTTGGCTAACCCACTAGCTTTGATGCTTCTCAAGTTATGTATGCTTGACCTATAGTATCTTCATTAGTACTTAAATTAAGTAAAATTAAAGAAGTAATGTCGAATTTCTAATTATTTGAGAAATATGCTTTCGGGTTGTACATGACTGGAATCTTATACTTGGATGTTTTTGAACTATATAACTGCACTTGATTCTACTACAGCTACTACCTTTCACCTGCAGGCGCTCACCCCACCTTAGTATATATATCCCGTAGGTGAGCTGAACCATGATCCACATTTTGAACTGTCAATGCGCAGTATTTAGAGCTGGTAGTACTAAAGAAATAGTCACTTCAAGATGGAAGATTATTGATCTTAAGAAGTAGAGAAACTGGGGTCAGCTTACCTATCGACCTGTAAAATATTAGAAATTATATTCCCAAGTATTTTTGATTTAAAAAAAATCACACGTGATATTAATTATCTCAGGTGTGCACACACCTGAGGTGAGGTGAACGCCCACCTCACCTATTTACATGTTAAACTTTAGAAATTATATTCTAAATCTCTTATCAAATAATATACTAGACTTATGTATAATACTTATAATCTTAGGTGAGCTTCCACCTCACCTAAGTCTAGAAATTACATTCTAAATCTTATATAAAATAGTAGATCAAGCTTACACGTGATATAATGATATTTTATGAAATATTTTTGACGTAGATTCTAAAGCTTTACAATGCTGAAACCAGCTACTTTTAAAGCATCTAGAACATTGCTATCCTACACCTAGGCAACAGCAGCAAAGTCTAAATCACCAGTACTGTGTCAATCTTGCTAAGATAGTCTACTAGAGGTGTTAGTTCTAATATGAAGAGTGCTGAAGACTACAACGGATAGTTTTAGAGGCTGCTTTCCAGCTACCCAGTAATATCCTGGTATTGATCTGAGTTATTGTAGTTTCACCTTGGTCTCTTTCTTATTAGAGCCTATTCGATTCCTAATCCTGTGGACTTTATCACAGAATCTACCAATTTTTAAGAAGGTCCGGCATTCCCAGAAGAAACTTAAATGACGCTTAACCCAGATATTACATGAGTGAATACTTAGCTAACTTCTGCTCTTGATCACTTGAAATGTCATAAATGTCACCGGCATTTAACTCTCTGAACAATGTGAAAGGATTATAGAGTACTACTGTAAACTAATCAAAGTACATTTTAGGAATCTGGCGTCAATCCATGTAGAAGCCATCTTCAATCGGTTACCGACACATCAGCTGCGTCAATGGCGTGTTTTAGCCAGTATGGCTTCTGATAAATTTGAAGGATACGAGAAGCTAGCCTGCAAAGTTCTATTCATTTCAAAGTGTTACTTGAAGAGTTCTCTGTGAGATATGTGTCTGTATGAGGAAGCAATGAAACACGTGACAAAGCCAATATAAGGTACAACGGGGTACATCCCACTTCTCTGTGCAACTGCTAAACTATACATTGGTTACGAGCCCCGAAGTTCTTTCATCGCTTTTTAATACCATTGTTCTCTGCTGGAATTTTTGGTGCCGAAAGTAAATATGGTCTCCTTACGCAAAGCTCCCGGAAACATTATCAAGCCATGGAAACTGCCAAGTCAAAACGTCTACGTCCTGTCAAATGCGAACCTAGTAGATCCCACCGAGGGAAAGATACACAAGGGTCTAACGGTGAAGCTTTCAGGTGGAAGAGTCAAGTCAATCACTTCCACTAAAGAATCCAGTAGCGAACACCAACATGGTGAAATCAACATCGACTGCACTGGAAAGTACCTCTGCCCAGGACTTATAGATTGCCACGTCCATCTCGCTCATCCCCCCGGAGAAGAGACGTTGGATGCTTTAGTTAACGTACCAAAAGATGTAGTATTGTTCAGACAACCTTTCGTAGCTCAAGCTATGCTCGAGAGAGGATTTACCTCCGCTCGGGACTGCGGTGGTGCTAGTTTAGCTCTCAAAGAGGCCATTGAGGAAGGTGCAATTTTTGGCCCACGGCTATTTATTTCAGGACATGCGATATCTCAAACTGGTGGTATGATTTCACATTCTTTTTCCCGTAAAAGTGAGGAAAGTAACAGGACCAGGGCACGGCGACGCACGCAAGTCCCACGAGAGCGAAACTCTTTGCTGCGGCGGCCACGTTAAGGGCATAGGTCGCATCGCCGACGGGGTGGCCGAATGCCAGAAAGCGGTTCGAGAGGAGATACGCGCCGGTGCTGATTTCATCAAGATCATGTGTTCAGGCGGGGTTGCGTCGCCGACGGACAGCCTTGAGAGCGTGCAATACACCGCGAAGGAGATCCGCAACATGACAACCATCGCTACGAATATGGGAACGTACGTTACAGCCCACGCATATACGCCAGCGTCAATCAAGCAAGCAGTAGAGAATGGTGTCCGCGGGATCGAGCACGGAAACCTGATCGACAAGGAAACAGCGCAGTAAGTAGACTATGACCTCACAGACGTCTTGCTCACCGTCTTCTGAGATCTGCTGTATATCTTTTCTTAGAAGTACTAAAGTTTCTTTTGCGCTAACACACGACAGATTGATGGCTAGCAAAGGAGCCTTTTTGACACCCACCCTGGTTACATATGCTACCATGGCAAGCCCCGAGTTCGACGGCTTCCTCGGGCCCGCCAACGCGGCAAAGAATCGGGAAGTCCTCAAGATTGGCCTGAACTCGCTGAAACTAGCCTATGAAGCCGGAGTCACTATGTGCTACGGCAGTGACCTGCTAGGACCGCTGGGCTACACGCAAACAAGAGAATTCGCGCTGCGAAGACAGGTCTTGGATGCCAAAACGGTGTTGCAGAGTTGTACTGTGAATGCCGCTAAGCTGATCAGGCGTGAAGAGGAGTTAGGACAGATCAAGGAAGGGTTCGTTGCCGATCTCTTAATCTTGACAGAGAATCCGTTGGAGAATATTGAGGTGCTCGATAGACAGGAGGAGTGTTTGCTGGCTATTATCAAGGATGGGAGAGTCTACTCGAGTAGGTGGTCTAAAATGGCGACTGATGTTAGGCGAGCTGTAAATGTGATAGAATAGGAGTATTTGGCCATCATATTAGTCACAAAGATAACTCGAAAATAATAATTGGTGCATAATTTGATTATTGCTGTGTAAAATTATTGGGCATTGACTGTCTAGGTTCAAGTGCCGTGTTGGTGTCTTGAAGAGCTGATATACTGATCATGCCATAATGTCTGCGTGGCATGTAAGGCATTATAATTGATTCCCAGCCCGTCATGCTTTCGCCCTGCAGATCCATGGATTTCAATAATGATGAATCTCAGACTACGACGTATGTCATGGACTTGAAGTCTACAAATCATGGACTTCTAGGTGTCTTTGGGACATCTTCCTTGATCTCGAATGATAATGTCAGGAATGACTACCTGATTGATCAAGAAGGCGATTTCATCCTGATGCGGCAATGACTTTTGCAGGCTTCGTTCTTCCTAAGCCATCCCGCCCATAATAATCCATCGGGTAAACGCCACCGTTCGCTGTCTCCCAATCCTGCTTCTGGCCCAGAACAATCAGAGCCTCATAGGGTGTCAACAGTGGGCGAGGAAAGGCATAGCCCCAATCGATGCTAAGCCTGGGACATGCCACTTGTACCCAGCATTCAACATCGTCCATCATCGCCAATTTCCCAGGGAATATTTCAGATAGCAACAAATTTATGAAAGGTATTTTGAGAGCATTGAGCTGAGTTTCAATCAAACCCATGGTATGAGGATTACCTTGACGTCCTAGAGACCCAAGTATAAGACCCCATTTCTTAGCACTTTTAGCAGTGGTTATTGCTTCTTTTCGGAGAGTATGCATCTCCTTATGGTCATATGTTTCTCGAGTTAATTTCCGAGAATAAGGGTCATATCGGTATGCTGGGATGGAAGGGTTGTGGATCATGGCGCTCTCCAGATGGAACCGTCCATCTCCCAAATATAAAATTAGGTCAACTTCATCCTTCGATGGTAATTGGGGAGAAGTACACCCTAAAATCTCTCCTTTACTTAAGGGTGAAATTTGAGGTATTAAGATCTTGTAGCCTGCCTTTTCAAGTGGTGCTCGAACTCCATGTAACGTGGCATTGAACTGAATTGTGCCTACCATAGCAATGGTCTTACCCGAGGGGAAATTCTTTTCCAACGTAGACAGCAGATGTGTAGTGTCGATGCTTATGTCCACGAATACATAGAGAGTTTTGATCTTGGTAACGTCCACCGGTATGAGACAAGAGTGCGCGTAATGAACTAACAAATCGCATCCCAAAGCCCTCGCGGTGTAGTCATCGATGCAGCATGCCCCGTAGGTAACATCTCCCATTATAAGTGTCTCGACTCCAGGACAGAACTGTGTAAGGATATCGGAAATGGTAGTAGCAAATATAAGCAGCCCCTCTGGCATTTGCAATGCTACTTTCTTAGACTCATTTGTTCGGATTCGATGTATGGTTTTATGTATTTCAAAGGAATAGTTGGAAGGGAGCAGAGCAATTGCTGCATTAATATCCGCATCGTTCAAGATCTCAGGAGGAACTTGATTTAGAACCCTAGGTGTTCTTCTTGGAGTCGCAACTGCAGAGTGTCAGAAAACCAATTTGCCAAAGCACAGGGAGAAACCATCGCTAACCTTGAATGGCGCCGCTATCCTCCATATTGGTGTTTGGTCCATTTCTTTCAGCAGCCTCCGCTGCCTGTTTTCTACCAACGAATCGCTTCTTGGGCTGCCTTATTGCCTCTTGCTGGCTGGCTTCTACATCAGCAGCAATTCCAAGGTCTACCTGGGCGCGATCGCTTTCCATCGTGACGGTGTATAGTATCTAGACTACTCGGAAAGTTTGGTGGCATAAATCTTTATGGAGTAGAGGCGCGGGACGTGGGTGGCGCTAGGTAAATACCCCTCGGTTGTTAACCATACCTCTCTATATACACTTGATAACATCACTCCACACAGTAACACTACAGTCTATTTCTACTAAAACATCGTTGGATAATAACAATTCGTATTTGGTCAACCATTTGCCGCTATCCACTAAACATAGCCATTCTTTGCTGAATAGTCTATGCTGTTGAGTGTGTACATTCATATTTACAGGTGGACCTTTAGCGCATGAGTCGAAATTTGTCACCCTACCTATCCATAAACATGATATCCTTACCAAAATCAAAAAGTAGTTCTCTTTAAGGCTTTAAGATAACCACAAAAGAAGAACAAGCTCGATTCCACCCCCCAAAAAAATCATTTCAGTCCTACACATCTTGAATCGTAATTTCCTTAATCACGATGTCAAACCCACCTAGACATGACGAATTTACATTCGAGCATCATGACATTACACCTGCTATAGACCCAACA
>Ga0247807_10001269_pt1 | contig 14952 bp, 16 predicted proteins | sample UWRJL074202C1_FD_179931 | JGI IMG/M metagenome (GOLD analysis project Ga0247807, IMG submission 179931) | Plant litter microbial communities from Arlington Agricultural Research Station in Wisconsin, United States - UWRJ-L074-202C-1 | ecosystem: Environmental > Terrestrial > Plant litter >...
CACTGTTGTGCTCCCTTCGAAACTGTCGGCTGAATACCCCACCGCCAAGTTCTGCCCCTCCTCCACGCGATGGCTTTGAATGTTGTATGTGCGCCAGCAATCTGCATCCTCACATCCTCGCTTTCTCCCCTTCCTCACACAACATTACCCCACGCTAACTCTGTTCACCGGGTTACTCCTGATTCGTGGAAAAACTCGTCCGCTGACTACATGTTGCTTTCAGATCGCATCATCTTTCTCCAGACAGCCGATCTTGCAGCAGGAAAACCGCTCCCCCTGCAGCACCTGGCCTTCACTGACAGCTGCAACGAGACAAAACAAGACGGTCTTTAGTCAAATCTTCTCCGCCCTTTTCCGATCAAAAAGAGAGGAAATCGCTGTCAGGCCGCAAGGTCGGGATCGTTATCTAACTTCTGCAAGTGTGGAAAGTCGCATTGGGCCACATACAGACAGCCAAAAAATGTCAGATGTTGGCCCCAGCTCCTGTTGTCCATATCCCCGAGGGGTGCGGTCTGATACGATCGTGGAATTTTGAGTTTAATAGTATTACGGAAGCCCCCACCAGCTTCCTGTCATTCGACCATCTCCACCGTTGGATTTTAGGTGTCGGCGGGAAATTCAGAACGCGGCATATTTTCTTGCTTCACATATTGGCTCCAGCGCGCTACTCGCCCTCGGTTCATCTCACACCTTAAGTAAGAGACCTTTGCTGTTGAGGGAAAACAAATCTCTCCTTGTTCTTTATACTCTCCTATCCCACTCTGCGGTCTTTCATCTCTAGGTAATCTGCTTTAATTTTCTCCCTCCATTCTTTCTTCTTCTTTGTGCACAACAGACAAGATGGCAGCTTCTAATGGAGTCAATGGCACAAATGGGCACACCACAACCCGGCGTCCGTTGCTGCCCGGAATTTATGCTCCTACCATGACCTTCTTTGATTCGGAAACAGAGGAGCTCGATATACCAACCATCAAGAAACATGCCGTGCGTTTAGCGGAAGCAGGATTGGTAGGACTCGTCACAATGGGCTCAAATGGAGAAGCAGTTCACCTCTCATCCGCCGAGAAGATTGCTGTCACCCAAGCTACCCGCGAAGCTCTCGATGCCGCTGGGTTCACCCAGGTGCCGGTGATTGTTGGAGCCACCGAAGGTTCGGTTCGTGGAACAATCAACCTGATCAAGGAATCAGCAAAGGCTGGTGGAGAATACGTCCTCATCCTCCCTCCCAGCTACTTCCGCGGCTTGATGGATGAGGATGCCGTTTACAACTACTTTATGGAAGTAGCCGCACAATCTCCTCTTCCTATCATCCTTTACAATTACCCCGGGGCCGTGGCCGGCATCGATATGGATTCCGATCTCTTGATCAAGATTGCTAAGCACCCAAACATCGTCGGCACCAAATTCACCTGCGGGAATACCGGAAAACTTACCCGAGTAGCGCTGGCGACCAACGCGGTAACACCGTTCTCCCAGGGCTCAGGATATATGGCTTTCGGTGGGATGTGTGATTTCACAGCACAAACACTAGTGTCGGGCGGATCTGGTATTATTGCTGGAGGTGCAAACGTGATGCCAAAGGTCTGTGTCAAGATATGGAATCTCTACACCGAAGGCAAACGTGACGAGGCTTTCGAGCTACAAAAGGTGTTATCGAAGGGCGACTGGGTGTTGACGAAAGCGGCTATTGCTGGCACCAAAAGCGCTATTCAAAGCTATTATGGGTATGGCGGCCATCCCAGACGACCACTCAAGAGACTGGACGAGGTTCGGGTGAATGGAATCAAGGAAGGCATCGAGGAGGTGATGAAAGTCGAGAAGAGTTTATAGGCTTAGGTGATCCGCTTAATATACATGGTATTCGCATCAGAGCTTTTGCTTTTGTTTGTTCTTTTGGGGATTGCCGCACGTTCGTTTCGCGTCCAGGGTCGGTATATCCTGCCATTCGGTTTCTGATAGCTGCCAAGATTACCCAGCATCCCGGCGTGGGTGAGGCATGACGCCAATCACGTGCATTCCACTTTAATTTCATCGCATACCAGATTTTAATTAGTAGGCCGGGGATATTCTGCGCTGGCAACTTGGAAATCCATCTTCACGGTTCACCAAACGGACTGTTTACCATGCCAGAACATGCGCCGCCATTATGCACCCCAAGTCCCAATGCATCACGGTAACCTAAAACAGGCTTCACTATTTCCAGGTCGGCTGGGTAATGGTCATCTTGTTTGGAAACCGGCCTAGCCACGTGTAACTTGGCTGACCGACGCAACGATGATTCCTTCTTCTTGATCTCCTTCCATTCACCTCATGCATATCTACGGGAAGGAGTTCGACCGCCTTTTCATCTTTGTATTTCTCCATCTTATCTGAACAATTTCACCTAATTTCCTGCCTAAATCTTCCCTGTGCAAGTTTAATTGGCTTTTTTCTCATCTCCGTCTTGAAAAGAAATCTGACACTCGTCTCATGTTTTTAACCCATCTCACCACTGTATAACACTGCACCACCCCAACAAAAGCAACATAACCCAACTCCCTAAATATGGGAATAACCCAATCAACTCCTCTAATAAATGGCATCAAAGCCGCCCTAGATCACGACTCAGAATTATATGCGTTTCCTGGAAGACCATTCTACCAACTCAAGCATGTAAGACCGTATAATTTGGACAGGCCGGTCACGCCGGCTGCTATCACCTATCCCAAATCCAAAGAACAAATTGCGGCAATTGTGAAAGTTGCAGTAGAGTTTGGGGTCAAGGTACAGGCGCGGAGTGGGGGACATAGCTATGCCAACTATTGTAAGTCATCTATTCCTCCGTTGGGAGATGGTGATGGTATTTTGGTCAGGTGTTTTTTTGGTAGCCGTCTTGGATTTAAAACAGTAATTCACATGAAATTATTCAGGCTAACATACAACTATAGGTCTTGGAGGAGTCAATGGCTGTATAGTCATCGACATGAAGCATTTTCAACAGTTCAACATGGACAAAACTTCCTGGAGAGCTACAGTTGGGGCTGGTACTCTGTTAGGTGATCTCACAGAACGATTGCACGATGCTGGTGGAAGGGCCATGGCTTACGGGACCTGTCCTCAGGTACATCCCCTCTATCCTTTCTCTCTTCCTTACTATGATTGTTAATTAACCGTTCAACCAGGTTGGAATCGGCGGCCATGCAACAATCGGCGGCCTCGGTCCCTCGTCCAGAATGTGGGGAGCAGCACTGGACCACATCGAAGAAATTGAAATAGTTTTAGCAGATAGCTCGATTGTACGTGCCTCATCAACGCAAAACACTGACATCTTCTGGGCTTGTCGCGGTGCCGCTGCCGGTTTCGGTGTCATCACCGAATTCGTGGTGCGTACGCAGCCAGAGCCTGGAGAATGTATCCAGTTTTCCTTCGCATTCAACACCCGACCGTATGCTGCTTTGGCTGCTACCTTTAAAAAGTGGCAGCGATTCGTCAGTAATCCCGACCTTACACGAAAATTTAGCACCAGCGTCGTGATTACCGAACTTGGCATGATAATCACAGGTACCTTCTTTGGATCCCAGCAAGAATACGATATCTTACAACTCTCGTCCAATTTCCCCGGGTCTCAAGCCCGCCATACAGTAGTTCTCAAGGACTGGCTGGGAACCGTGGCTCATTGGGCTGAAGACGCTGCCTTACAGCTCGGCGGTGGTTTATCGGCCCCAGTATATACCAAGTCTCTAGCCTTCAACGGCTGCAACCTCATTCCTGACAATGTCATTGATCAAATTTTCAGCTACTTGGATAAGGTACATACCGGCACGCTGATATGGTTCATCATATTCGATCTCGAGGGCGGTGCAATTAACGACGTTCCTCAAGACGCAACCGCGTACGCTCATCGTGACGCACTTTTCTACATGCAATCCTACGGCGTTGGACTCCCTAAGCTGCGCAACAAAACTCGAGATTTCTTGAGAGGATTCAGCGACATGATCACAAAGGGCATGCCTGGCGGAGAGAACTTTGGTGCCTACGCAGGATATGTGGACCCTGAGTTGGTGAACCCGCAGAAGATGTACTGGAGAAGCAACCTACCGAGACTGGAGGAAATCAAGGCAGATGTGGATCCCGGAGAAGTCTTCTGGAATCCGCAGAGCGTGAGGCCGGCTGGGGTGGAGATGGAGAAGGTTGTCGGAACCAAGTTGAGGAAGAGTGGGAAGCGTAAGATCAAGGATGTGCTTTGCGGTCTGTTTTAGAAAAGGAAACAGTGGTGGCGGAAAGTGGTGAAGAGTGGCGGGATGTGGTTGAGAAAGAGGTGTCAAAGATAGACTTGATGATTGCTTTTTTTGATTGTGGTGGTGGTTCCTTTTTGGGTTCCCTCTTTTTTTTCCTCTTAAAAAAAAAGCGCAAGCGATCGGTCGAGCGAGCGAGCGAGGTGTTTGGGCATATGATTTTTTCATGATGGTATGCTTTTCCAATTTTTGTATCATAGAAATCACGACCGGCCTTAATGACTCCCAAAAATAGAAATGATAAGATGTGTAACACTTCAACACCTCCTGTCCATAGTCTCATTGTGCTTGAAAAGTCTTATATGCGCGTCTTTGGAAATTTTGCTATAGCATGTCCAAACAAATTTACCAAGGTGTATTCTATCTAATGTCTTCTACTTCCATCTCTCCCAAGGCTTATTGGGTCTACCTGATGATGTATTTCTTGGTCTAGCTCCTTATTATTGCGATTGGAATGTAGATGGAATGGTGTTTGATGGGTAACTAAGATCACGTCGAATGCTTCGTGCTACTTATCATTTCATGTCCCGCTTGTCATGTGGAAGCGTGATTTAATGCTCTAGTCCATCAATCTAGAAAACCAGTGGGTTGAGTGGTATGGCTGGCGCTGTGGTATCTAGGTGTCTACGTAAGATGTACGATGAATGAAAATAGAGGATCGCATGTTCATCTCGGGGTATCAGGTTTTATTATAGATGGTTTTTCCAAAAAAGATATAGAGAAATACCAATAGTGGTACGCATGAAGCGAGATGGTCCAACGACTCGCCTAAAAAATAAATAAAAGCAGTATCAGAAACGAAGTTCGTCTCCAGGACCATCCACCTAGATCGTCTCAGTTTCCCTAAATCTTGGTCTCGGCACCCTTTGCCAACTCTGCCAGAATTGGTGCCTCCAATGTCTCCGGCTTTGTCAAACTGGCCCATCTGCCCTTGACCTTGCCATCTCTGCCGATCAACCATTTCTCAAAGTTCCACTTAACCCTCTTCATTCCCAACAAACCCGGTTGTTCAGTCTTGAGCCACTCAAAAAGTGGATTAGCACCGGATCCATTGACTTCGGTTTTACCCATAATGGGGAAAGAGACACCGTAGTTGAGCTGGCAGAAGGACTGGATTTCTTCATCGGAGCCAGGATCTTGACCGCCGAATTGATTGCAAGGAAAGCCGAGGATTTGGAAATCATCGCCATGTTTTTCTCTAAGTGACATGAGTTGGTGGCCTAAACTACGCATAGGGAAGAGGTGGAATGTACTTCATAGATTTGTAGAGCTTCTCAAGACCCTCGTACTGGGGGGTGAAACCGCATTTGGAAGCGGTGTTTACGATCAGAATCACCTTGCCCTTGTAAGAATCGAGTGGGACCTCAGCACCCTTCTCTATTAGACACCAGGTTAGTAGAGGCCTGCGGTATAGTCTATATAGTGAAAGTAGGTGACTAGTACTGGCGCAAGAGCTTGTTGCACCCAGCATTTGCAGCTTATGCAGATAGAAAGGGGGCAGTGGGTCAGGATATTGCAGACATACTGTCTAAAGGCTTGAAATCGTAGAAGCTAGTAGCAGAAGCCATGTTTCTTCTCTGTATTTGAGGGGCCTGGTATCGTGGAAGGCGGGGTGAGATTGATGTAGTAAGCTAGGTCCAGTATTAGCAACATCCCTTGAAACGGGTGCTAGGGTAACATGCAAGAGCTGAAGCTGGGATAGTACGTTTGAGTATGGGTTGCAGATTTCGATATGAAAGCTTTAGAGAACTTTGCAGAGGTAATTGCATGAAGAAGAATTGGGGGCCTGGTGTATTTGTAGTTGTAGTGGGTGGTGTGTCTCGAAGCTCTGTATTATGAAGCACGAGCATCTAGACCGAGGCTGGAAGTGGATTCGTAAGATCTACTAATTTGGAAAGGGTTTATGCATACCACATGCTTCCGATTTGTGAACCCTGAGAATAAGCGGGGCGGAACTACACGTCATCTATTTCTTATCGTAAGATAAATAAATGAGATATTACCGAAGGTAAATACTGTATGAAATTTAATCACATCTAAGAACAACCCATCTCAAGAGTTCACTATGGCTTCCGAACGCCATATTATTGTTGTTGGTATCTATGCTCTTGTTTTCAATTGACTGCGAGTGAATAACATAAACCACAGGAGGCGGTATCATTGGCAGCACAACAGCCTACTTTTTAACACGCCACCCCTCATTCAACCCTCTGGTTCACAAGATCACAATTCTCGAATCTTCATCAATAGCTGCAGGTGCATCTGGTAAAGCGGGTGGTCTTCTGGCGTTGTGGGCATATCCAAGTAGCATTGTGCCGCTAAGTTACAGACTCCATAAAGAGCTGGCTGATCAACATGATGGGGCAAAACGTTGGGGATACAGGACACTAAAAGCTGCATCACTCTCTGCAAAGGGAAAGAAACATGATTTGGATAATGTTTCGACTGAGTCCAAAGGTGAAGACTGGAATAAGCTACCAAAACTCTTAGCTGGGAGAAGTAACCCAAGGAAGAAGGATGTGCCAAATGACCTGGATTGGTTTGATCAGGAGAGCATGAAGCAGTATTCAGAGATGGGTGACACATCGAATACAGCTCAGGTCCATCCATACCAATTCACTACTTCGATGGCTGAGCTTGCCGTCGAGGCTGGAGCAAAGATAATATTGGGTCATGTTACAGCTATAGACTACACAGGATCGCACGGTGTCAAAGCGGTTACATACGAGGATAAGGATACTAAACACATTCATACACTTCCTGCAACAGATGTAATTCTAGCAGCCGGCCCATGGACTAGCCATGTTTGGCCGGATGCACCAATTGATGGCACCAGAGCCCATAGTGTCGTTATCGAGGCGGAAACCACCCCATATGCCATATTTTCAGAGATCGAGCTTCCAAAAGACTTCAAGGGAACTAGACATGGGAGCAGGGTTAGTCCAGAAATGTACGCTCGACCTGATGGTACTGTCTATGCCTGTGGTACGCCTCTTACTTCTTTGAACGTTCTAGACGATGCTAACGAATAACTAGGAGAAACTGATGACCTGGCTCCTCTTCCTAAGACCGCAGATCTGGTTAAAGTAGACGAGTCTCGATGTCAAGATATCGTTGACTATGTTGGATCAATATCCACACCGTTACGGACGGGAAAGATATTGAAGAAACAGGCTTGCTATCTTCCATCAGTAGTAGGAGGCAATGGACCCCTCATTGGGGAAACGGGAGTTAGAGGGTTATTGATGGCTACTGGCCATACTTGTTGGGGTATACAAAACAGTTGCGCAACTGGAAAGCTGATCAGTGAGTTCGTGTTTGATGGGAAAGCCAAAAGCGCTAAGATTGGTGGACTGGATCCGAGAACCGTTCTCTAAATGATATCAATGACAAATCTGTAGAGCATAATTATCAATGATATGATTTGTGTACAGAACAAGCACATCACTGGTGGTGGAAGAAAATCTTCTATTGCGCGTTACAACGAGTCTCATTCGCCTGGAAAGCTTTATTAAATCCTTCGTTTGAGATATCCAAAATTTAAATAAATTGCTAAAAACTACAATTTTCCAGGTTTAGGATGCAATGTAGAAGTTATGAAAGCGAAAAGTGTCTCACATATACGTGTACTTATCAAACCTCCATCTAGTCCACGCTTTAGTTGATTGCGTATAGCAACTGACGAAGTGTGGTTTTCTTGTCCCCTCTAACTTTTACCGCTCCTCATCTTCTGCAAATCCAATAAAGATGAATTGTACTCATGGGATAGTGAAAACCCCCTACTCCAAGTTGTTGCGACAATAATGGCTGAGTATTTGACCAAATCAATCGGTCTAAAGGTCACTCTTTGTACCACCATTAAGCTTTTCCTGATCTTCATCATGACCTTAGCTGAAAATGAGCCTAGTGCAGTTTTGGTACTCCCAAGCTTGATGTAGCACTGCCTCGCTTAAACCCCTGAATCGGTGGAGGCGGGGATATTACTTGGTGTGACACGCAGCGGGAGGATCTCTTGGCCCATCTGAATGTTCGGCCGTGTCTGACACTACTCCCCTTGTATGCCACGTGCTCGATTCTGTACTTCATTTATACACTAGTCTTTGAAGCAAGTTACATCTATAGAGAGAGAGCAGATAGTAAAACTGTTTGTAGGACTAAAGTACAGATATGAAGGGGACTACGATCTTTTGTGATATTTCTAAACTCCACGAAAGTGACACACAAAATTTCTCTGCTGAATTCGACTATTATTAGGACCATTGTTGTACAAGATCCTTCTCTTCCTTCATAGCCTTGGCAATCCGCTTTGCACAAATACGGCATTTCAATAAGGCAGTGACTTACAGCAAAGCTATGTAGCACCATATTTCCAATATTTGGGATGAATAGACTATATAAGCAGACTCTGACCTCCTCGATAAGAAATGTATTACTGTCAATCCTGTAGCACCAGTCAGCCCTATCTCTTCGAGTTTCTTCGTCTTTTAAATTCTATAATACGCTTTGCCATACACTTCCCGAAAATGCACATTGGAACTTCCTTATTGAAAATATGTATCACTGCCACTGCAGTGATCGCGGCATTGAATGAGCCATGTTATGGAGCAGGCGGCACTCCAGGTAAATTCTAAAGTCTAGATGTTTTCCAGGAGAAACAGACTGACTCAACTTGAATGGTAGGTGTCTGTGTAACTGAATCAGCATGCGAGTCCAGTGGAGGTGTCACTACTGCCGGCCAGTGTCACAGCGATCCAGCTAATGTGAAATGCTGTACCAAAGCAACATGCAGCACATCTGGCAACTGTCGCTGGACAAGTGATTGTACTGGTACAACGGTCGCGAATCAATGTCCAGGACCCTCTGCTTTCAAGTGCTGCTCGTCTTCGGTAAGTTATCTCTAATTGTCTTTTTACAAGTCAGCCTTTTATAGAGTCAAACTTAGCGGGACAAATTCACTCTGTGGGTCACATTGCTAACCTTGAGTATTAGGACAATGGATTTGGTGGTTACAAAACTCCTTCATACCCATCCGTTGGGGCATGTAAACAAGTAGCTGTTGACGGGGCAAAAGAAATAGTTGCGGGCCTACCAGGACGGGTGCGTGAAATTGGATGTATTCGGGATTGTGGTTGTGGCAGTGGTTCAGACCACTGCTGTGGCAAAGCAACAGACATGATGTGTTCTGATGCTGGTGGTGTATGTGTTTCCCTACCAAAACTCCCGCTAGGCGAGCAAATTGGCTGACGAGTAAGACTGCTACCACCTCCGGTAAGGAGATTGCGGAGTGGGTGATGAATCATGCTTCATCTCTTAACTTGAAATATGTTATCTGGGGACAACGTATATGGCAACCTTCTCAAGATTCTGTCAAGAGTTGGAGTTCTTGGAAAGAAATGGAGGATAGAGGGGATATAACGGCGAATCATTGGTATGCAATTCTGGTTCTCCTTAGATTCCCATAACGTTTGGTCTAACTTTCATTAGGGATCACGTCCATGTGAGCTATAACTAATATGTGTGACAAAATGGTACACTCATATTTCTTTTTTGTATTATCTAAAAAATGGCTCAGATACTAGAAGAGTCTATGAAGCATACAAGGACTGAATTTCTGTTCAGCGGGTTATCTTACCTATGCAACACTGCTTATGCCTCATATAGATTTCAAGCAGTGTTCTATTCTCATGAGTAGTCTTGTGTAACTTATACTTGATTAGCTCCACTCAATTGAAGCAGGTGTAATAGTTTTTTCTTTTACCTACCGCAATACTGAGGGATCAGTGGCCGCATAAGGATCACCTTATAACCAGATTCCCTTCACTGAACTTGTATTCATCCTAAATGTGAAGCTCAAATTATTGATCAAAAGGAGCGTATGAAGAGCTAAAGCCTTATCAGAGTCCAATGTTAAATTATACAAAATACGATTAGCTGTGCACAAATCTTGGGGTTCAGGGTACGTTGCTCAAGATTTGAATGCCTCACGGCAATCGACAAGTGTCTCTTGTGGACTTGAAAGCTTCTTCCTATCTAGCTCAGGTCAAGGATGCAACCAACAACTGCAGCTTTCCATAGTCTTGACAGCCTATTAAATCAGTTCTCACCACATTTCTCCTGGCCCAAGAGTCACACTCGCCTATAATCACTCCCTTGAGCTGCTGCTCCAGTTCTCGCCTGTTATCTGGAATCTGACCATCTCGAGTGACGCTCGCCTCCAGAGGTAAGCGTAAAGACCTTTCATTCTTAGAGGGTTATTAAACTACTGTGCTAGACTATAGCTTGGAGCTTACATAATTTCCAGATATTCCTTATTAGCCATTTGATCACGTGAAACTACTACTATACTGGAATCAGTGCCACTTGGGACACTCTCTGGTCAAATACAATTGGCACCTTTAGCGATGTCTTATCTACAGAGTTTGAATTAATCCAGTGTCGCTAGTGTTTAATTCGGATAGCGTATAATATACTCGGCAGGAAATGGAACCTCATTCGGGCCGCCAAATCGTTTGTGGTGTAGCATAAACAAAGTCACCTAGCTCTCATGTATAGTAACAGTTTTCCCTTGTTAACCCGATTAGAGCCTAGAATCAAGCTTTTTTCAAGTACCGAGTTTCAGGGATACTATACGCCGTTTCGTCACTATGGACCATATTTACCCTGGTAATATCCGATGGCCATTCCATTGGTCGTCTCTTCTCATGCCTAATATACTGAACGGACCGTCCTCCCCCAGATGGATATTGGCAACCTCAGAAAGAGCGACAAAGATCAATATGAATCTGTCACCAGGTACAACTCATATTAATTGCCCCCAGTCCCCATGACTTTTGTGGGGTAGCGATTTGACTACAAATATTACACGCTGCCACAGTCGAGGACTCTACTAGTCAGAAAGTCTCACTCAAGTTATTAGGACACTTGATATCATCATCCTCGACTTTTAAAGATGCTTCTCACTTCTGTTATCTCTGGCCTTGGGTTTCTGGCGGCTGGTGTCTCTGCTCATGGCGCCGTGACTAGCTATGTCATTGGAGGAACCACCTATCCAGGGTAGAGTATCTCTTTAATTTTTCCGATCAATAAGTTAACCTATGAAATCAGATATACAGGATTCAGCCCATCTTCCTCTCCCCCTTCAATTCAACGACAGTGGCCCAACTATGACCCGACGATGACAGTCACTGACTCCAAAGTCCGCTGTAACGGAGGAACTAGCGCAGCTCTTTCAGCAACTGTAGCAGTAGGTACTTCGGAAGATACACCTTCATGCAAAACCTCAAAAAGATTGCTTTTTGCGTCCGAGATACTGTTCCGATAAAACTTAATGTCTTGGGAGCAAGTAGGCATCTTGCGGGCGTTTGGCTCAAGATTCAGGGCATTTCCAATCCGAAAAGCATGCTAATTCCCTTTCCAGGCTGGCTCACCAGTCACTGCTGTCTGGTCGCAATGGTAAGTCCCCCATCATATCTTAAAGGCTTCGGGAGCGGCTTGAGCCACTGCGCTCCAATCTTTGGATTGCAGACTATTCCGTTCCGGGTACTTCATACAGAGCTAATTATATACAGGACACACGCCCAGGGCCCCGTTATGGTTTGGATGTTCAAGTGTGCAGGAGCCTTCTCCTCTTGCACGGGTGATGGTGTAGGCTGGTAAGTATATTCGTTGCGCTATATCATCAGTTCGAGAGACTGGTCAAGCGATCCCTTTTGAAACAGACCATTCAATCAAACTAGTGATGGACACTGATCGTGTTCTAGGTTCAAGATTGACCAGAAAGGTATGACCGCTCCGCCACTAAGCGGCACCAGCTGGGGCACCAATGATGTCTTGAAGAACTTGAAGTGGACAAGTAACATTCCGGCGACTCTGGCACCTGGCAACTATCTCATTCGCCACGAATTGCTTGCTTTACATCAATCAAACACTCCTCAATTCTATGCAGAGTGTGCTCAGCTTGCAGTAACCGGCTCCGGAACAGCAAGCCCATCTGGGTCTTACCTAGCTAAAATTCCCGGCTACGCTGCCCAGAGTGATCCCGGAATCACGGTAAGATTTGAGCCATAAAACACATCTTATGATATATCTAACGTGTATGAAGATTGATATCTACAGCTCAAAGGCTACTACCTATACTTGTCCAGGACCAGCTGTTTGGACCGGATAAATGTCAAGATCTGTTCAGGTTTAGACGATGCTAGGGTGTGGCTTGACTTATAGTCGTACTTCTATAGCTAGTCACTTACTGCTTCCGAGACTGGGTGTAAATATCGACTTATGTAGTTGTGCTGTATGCTATTTGTACACTTCGCTATAATTAAAAGTCAGATAAATACTAGTTTGTGCCTTGGAAGTACCAAAAGAATTCCCAGAATTTTTATATGAGAGCCATAAGAACAAAACGAAAGCCTTGAAATCTGCTCGAACCGTGACTATTCTAGCATCACTTACTTAGGCTAAGCACATTTTCCATGTTGTCAGCTTACCTATTCTACCTGAATTCTAAGCTAAGGAGCACTTAGAAAGACCATGTAATTACTGACAAAAAACATAGAGCTCAATGACCACTGTTGAAATGTTAGTGACCGCGAATCAGCAAATGTTTCTTCACGATAGCATTGAATTATCCTATCAGGGATGATCGCAGAAGCACCCTTCTGATAAATCTTGATTCGGGACATTTGAATTTTACTGCATGCTGCCGCCCGAACTTTCCATACGAGCACCGGAATACCACCGTACCGTTCCGTGGGGTTCATAGATCTTACTTATGACTGGTAGGTATGGTATTAGCCCTTAATTTGTACATTGCGGACGTTCTTCGGTCGATTCCAGTTGTTCCACTTTCGCCCCCTTAACTCTAAGCGAGTCTTGGCAGACTGGTTTTTGGTAGAGTGAGCTAATGAGTTAACAGATATCACTCTCCACTGGTAATAACGGTATTAAGAGTGATGTAGTAGATATCCTGAGGCTTAGAGTAAATGCAGGAAGATTCGCCTAAAACCGCCAGCATCTTCAAGCTTGTGAAGCAAAGAAGTTTAAAAATTGTGAAGTATTGGTTACAAATCAAGGAATGGTTTGCATCTTCCTAAGTTGATGGTGAGGATGTGAAAGACAGCAGATTTTTGTGCTAGTTTTAAATTAAGGGTGTCTCATAACTCATGTGTGGGAGATCATAGACGCTACTCTGTTCGTGAGAATGACATTTACACACTTCACACCTATACTCATGTTGAGTGACAGCGCATTATAGCAACAAGAGAGGCAATTATAGTGATCAAGGAAGATCGGATGCTTCCATTCCTAGTTATATTACTTTTCGACAATAGCTCAAGAATATATTACTAAATCTTCTGCCTGAGCCCTTATGCTAGAGGTGCTATCCAATACAGTTCTCATACCAAAAAGAGGATCCTCTTTAAAGCTTAGTGATACAAATGGCTTATCTGGTCTCACATATTGCAATTTGTGGTGATGCGACCCCTCCCAGGAAAATTCTGCCGCTTTCGGTGTCATGAACCGCAACTGTAGAGCCACCAAGAATCTTGCCATCGTCCTCCATGACTTTGACGATTTGGTAGCCATCACTACCAGTAGATTCTTTTCCTTGGTATTTGATACTTTTAGAGGGTTTAATAATCTTGAATACAGCACTTGGCGGCTTAACACTATAAGGGTCATCAAAACTTTTCATCATGATGTGCAACTTTGGGAAGGTAGCAGCGAATATGTCCCCATTCTTGTCGATGCTCAGGTTGTCGATAGGAAACGGAACCTTGATAACATCCACTTCCTCGAGTGAGGGTGGCTGCTGCTCGCTGAACTTCAACACACGGATACCACCTCGAACTGTGGCAGCGACATAGACCAGGCCGTCGTGGTAAATCAAGCCATTGGGGTGTGAGACCTCACTTCCAAAAGCTTTAGCAATATTGCATCGATTTCGGTCACAATAACCAACACTGCCACTACCGAGCAAAGGATCAAGATGTCGTCGCTAAAATCATTAGATCATGTTGCGGAGTGCTCAGGAATGGTTTGAGAACTCACCAACCCAACTTTGCCGCTGTGATCATTCGCGATAATGAAAGCATGATCATTGACCCAATGGATTGAATTTGGCGTCGAGATTACATCGTTAGAGTAAGTTCGTACATGACGCATGCTCTCACTTCCAACTACAGTTTGGAACTGTTCAATTGTGGAGTTGGCTCCAACCTGGTGGGCATCAAGCGGCTCACCCGTGACAGAGTCAAATGGAGGACGGTGATTGATGAGTAAAATCCGGAGGGTATCAGTGTTCTTGTCTGTTTTAATATCAAACCCATGGAGGTTTAAAGTACCATCTCCTTTGTTACCGGAGAAGCCCTCGACCGAGAGCCACTTCAAACGTGAGGCTAATGGGCCCGGCGCGCGGGTATCGAGGACTGCAACGCGATCCGTCAAGCTACGTGCGGAGGAATTGAGTCGATCGACACTGTTCACTTAGCTAAAGCTTTTATAGACTGAGGTAGAATACTAACGCTGGAACCCAATTTATGGCCCCCCTAGAGCTCGAGCATGCCATATATAGATGTCCGGTCGGCTCGTGCATCCACATGTGCTCGCACGCCTCCAGGCCAGGCTCGGTGATTTTCTGACATCGCACTTTGTCGAAATGTTCGATTGGGCTGATCAC
>Ga0247807_10001270_pt1 | contig 14946 bp, 13 predicted proteins | sample UWRJL074202C1_FD_179931 | JGI IMG/M metagenome (GOLD analysis project Ga0247807, IMG submission 179931) | Plant litter microbial communities from Arlington Agricultural Research Station in Wisconsin, United States - UWRJ-L074-202C-1 | ecosystem: Environmental > Terrestrial > Plant litter >...
AATCGAAATTCCCGCTGGAAGTTCACACAAAATTGAATGGAACCGTGAATTAGCTGTATTTCAACTTGATCGTGTAGATCCTAAAATTTTCTCTAAACCAACTAACTATGGTTTTATTCCTCAAACGCTTGACGAAGATGGCGACGAGCTTGACGCATTGATTATTACAGACGACCCGCTGACAACTGGCATCTTCCTTGAAGCTAAGGTAATCGGCGTTATGAAGTTTGAAGATGATGGTGAAATTGATGACAAGATTATTGTAGTACCAGCTGACGACCGAAACACTGGCAATGCAATTAACTCACTCGAAGATCTTCCAAAACAACTTATTGTCCAAATTGAACACCACTTTACACACTACAAGGACTTGAAGAAGCCAGGTAGTACTATCGTGAAGGGCTTTGGTGACATTGCTGAAGCAAAGCAAATTATTCACGAAGCAGTGGCTCGTTGGGACAAGTTAACTAACTAGTCTTTGCTTTTTCAGCTTTAGCTGCTTTTGAATCAGCCCGGTTTTTCCGGGTTTTTTCACGGATAATGCCAGCGGCGTGGCTGATACTTTCAATTGCGCCACCTTGGCGAAGCTGGGCACGCAGTTTAGCACGGGCGTGAGTGGTTGTTACTAATTCAAGCCAGCTTGTTTTTGGACTAATAGTTTTTCGAGTAGTAATCTCAACGACATCGCCGTTGTTGAGGGGTTTATCAAAGGCATGAATAGAGCCGTTTACTCGAAACGCGTAGGCGTGCTTGCCTAAATCACTGTGCACCAGGTAGGCGAAGTCGAGTGGGAAGGCACCTTCGGGTAGGTTATAAATGTCGCCTTTAGGTGAGTATACGAAAATACGATTACCAAATAGGTCAATGTTTAGTTGTGACTGAGTAATTTCTTCGCCACTCCGCAGTTTAGCGGCAATTTCTTGCAACTGGTTAATCCATTGCATATTGGCAGGCAATAGGGCGCTTTTTTTATTGTTGCGAATGTAATTCTTTGAGCTCTTTTGTTCGTGGTAATGGAAGCTAGCAGCGAGCCCACGTTCAGCGAATTCGTGCATTTCATAGGTTCGAATTTGAAACTCAACAATTTGCTTACTTGGAGTGAGTACCGTGGTGTGAAGGCTTTGGTATCCGTTAGGCTTGGGGACGGCGATGTAATCTTTAATACGTGCGATCATCGGTTGATAGATTGAGTGAAGAATACCAAGCACCCGGTAGCAATCTTCTTTGGTTTCAACAATAACTCGCAGCGCCATTAGATCGTAGACGTCATCAATATTATCGTTCACCTTTTTGAGCTTACGGTGAAGGCTGTAAATGCTTTTTACGCGCCCATTAATATCGTTCGTTATATTTTGAGCTTTAAGGGCCCGGGCAACTTCTTCGCGAACAATACCGAGCTTACGAGTACTTTTACCTAAGCGTTTTTTCATTAAGTTTTGCAGGCGTTTAAATTCCTCCGGGTCGATGTAACTATAGGCAAGCTCTTCAATTTGCATTCGGACGCGACCCATACCAAGCTTATCGGCCATAGGGGCAAATACTTCCAGGCTTTCGCGGGCAATTTTAACCTGCTTTTCACGGGTCATGTGTTGGAGCGTTTGCATATTGTGTAGACGGTCGGCGAGCTTAATGATGATAACGCGCACATCCTGCCCAACGGCAATGAGCAGTTTTGAAAGATTATCTTTGGTTTGTGGCAAGTATTCAGTTAGGTCTTGCATACCAGCGCGTGCCTTTGAAACTTTCGTAACGCCATCTACTAAGAAGGCCACATCTTTGCCAAAGAGGTTTTCTAATTGATCAACCGAGAGGTCTGTATCTTCAACTGTATCGTGTAAAACCCCTGCAAGCACGGTATCAATATCCATACCCCAATCAATAAGAGTTTTCGCAACGGCCATAGGGTGAATAATGTACGGTTCGCCGCTCTTTCGCTTTTGGCCAATATGTGCTTTTGAAGCAATATCGATGGCGTGTTCAAGCTCGAGGATTTCGTTTTCCTCGTAGAATGGGCGGGCGTGTTCTATCAGTTCACCTTTCTTCATATAAGTAGTATACGAAAGATTGCCGAGTTACGGTAGTTGCTATATAATAACGACCAATAGAGCTAATGTTTAAGAAGGAGTGGTATTAACCATGGCTAAAACGAAAATTGCAATTAATGGATTCGGACGTATTGGCCGAAGTGCTTTTAAAATTGCATTTGACCGTGCAGATCTCGAAATTGTCGCTATTAACGACTTAACAGACACAAAAACATTGGCATACTTGTTGCAACACGACAGCAACTATGGCATGTACAAAAACAAGGTTGGGTACGATGACACTGGAATTATTGTCAACGACCACCACATTAAAATTACTGCTGAAAAAGATCCTGCAGCTTTGCCATGGGCTGACCTTGAAGTTGACTTAGTTATTGAATCGACTGGTCGCTTTACTGAAAAAGAAACTGCTGAATTACACATTAAAGCAGGTGCTAAGCGCGTTGTCATTAGTGGTCCAACCAAAAGCGAAGGCGTTGATACTATCGTGCTTGGTGCTAACGAAGACCAAATTGAAGGTGCGAGCCACGTTATCTCTAACGCAAGCTGTACTACTAACTCGCTTGGGGCTGTTATGGCAGTGCTTGACGCTGAATTTGGCGTCCAAAAATCACTTCTTACAACCGTTCACAGTTATACTGCAAGCCAAGCTTTGCAAGATGCTCCAAGTAAAGACCTTCGCGAAGGCCGTAACGCTGCCGAGAACATTGTTCCAACCAGTACCGGTGCAGCAATTGCTGTAACTAAAACATTGCCACAACTTGCAGGTAAATTTGACGGGCTAAGTATTCGTGTTCCAACTCCAGTTGTTTCACTCAGTGACGTTACCGTACTATTTGAACGCAATGCGACTGTTGAAGAAATTAACAACGCCTTCAAAAAAGCTGCTTCTGAACCATATTACCAAGGTATCCTTGGCGTAAGCGAAGAACCACTTGTAAGCCGCGACTACATAGGTAATAGCCACTCTGGCGTTGTTGACCTTCTACTTACAAAAGTAGTTGGTGGAAACCTCGCTAAGATTATGGTTTGGTACGACAACGAATGGGGTTACTCAAACCGTCTAGTTGAACTTGTCGCTGATATTGGAAAAACATTGAACAAATAAGGCTAAAGTACTTATACTTACATTATGAAGATCTTTTTGGGCAGTGATCACAATGGCTATCATCTAAAGGAGAAGCTATTCGCATACCTTGCTAAACACGGGTATGAGGTTGAAGACGTGGGTGACCGTGAACCAGACCCAGGCGATGATTTTCCTGATTTTGCTCAGGCCGCTGCCCTTAAAGTGCTTGGTGAAGAAGACGACTCTCGAGCTATCTTATTATGTGGTGGTGGTCAGGGTATGGCCATGGCAGCTAACCGTTTTCGTGGTATTCGTGCCAGTGTTGTATGGGATGCTTTTGAAGCTAAGATGACTCGTAATGACAACGACAGTAATATTTTGTGTCTGCCTTCGCGTATTTTTGATGAAACCAAAGATGCTGAATGGCAAGGCGTGGTAGAAACTTGGCTTAATACGCCTTACGCTGACGCGCCCCGTTATAGGCGTCGTAACGCGCAGCTGGATGAGTTGTAATGGCTGTTATTGTACCAACAATCATGGTTGAAACCGTTGATGCGTTCCGTGAAGCTTCAGAGCGAGTGGCTCCCTTTGCACGCCGAATCCACATTGATTTAAGTGATGGTGAATTTGCGCCTACATTTTTGCTTGAAGAAAGTAATTTGTATTGGCCGCCTGAATGGGAAGTTGATATTCACGCTATGGTAGCGCGGCCGTCAGAACACTTAGCCAAGCTAATTGAAATGAAGCCAAGCCTGATTATCATCCATGCTGAAGTAACTGAAAACGTTGTGGTATTGCTTGGACGCATTAAAGAAGCGGGCATTAAGGCTGGCTTAGCACTCCTTAAAACAACGGTGCCAGCGACAATCGAAGAGGCTATTAAGTTAGCCGATCACGTTATGATTTTCTCGGGCGACCTTGGAAAATTTGGTGGTACCGCCAGCATGATGCAGCTTGAAAAAGTGCGCCTCATCAAGAACATCAACCCAAGCGTAGAGATCGGCTGGGATGGCGGTGTTAACCTTGAAAATGCGTATACACTGACTCAAGGTGGGGTAGAAGTACTCAACACTGGTGGAGTAATAGCTACTGCTGAAAATCCTGCTGAAACATACCAAGCGTTGGTTAAAGAAATTAATAAACACGGAGTAATATAGGGTGGTTAAGTTAACAATTCCTCAAATTGAACAGAAGGCGAATGACATTCGTCGCGATATTATTCAAATGTTGGCTGCTGCCGGAAGTGGTCACAGTGCCGGCCCGCTTGGGTTATCTGATATTTTTGCAGCACTTTATTTTAACGTTATGAATATACGTCCTGAAGAACCTGAATGGGCTGACCGCGATGTATTTTTCCTCAGCAACGGGCACTGTGTTCCGGTACAATACGCTACTATGGCCGAGGCTGGGTATTTCCCAGTTGAAGAGCTTGTGACGCTTCGTAAACTAGGCAGCCGTTTACAAGGTCACCCAGAACGCGAAAAGCTTCCAGGCCTTGAAAACACCAGCGGCCCTCTTGGCTCTGGACTATCTCAAGCATCAGGCTATGCGTACAGCCTTCAATATATCGACGAAAACCCACAACGCCGTTTTGTATACGTTGTGATGGGTGACGGTGAATTGAACGAAGGTAATATTTGGGAAGCAGCGATGTTTGCCGGCAAGTATAAATTATCTCAATTGGTTGCGTTTGTTGACCGTAACAATATTCAAATCGATGGAACTACTGAAGATGTTATGCCACTCGAAGACCTTAAAGGCAAATGGGAATCGTTTGGTTGGCACGTTATTGAAATTGATGGCCACAACATTGCCAGCATTATTGATGCAACCAGCCAAGCTCGTGCCATTACTAACCGTCCAACGGTCATTATTGCTCACACTATTCCTGGTAAGGGTGTTAACTTTATGCAGTACAACTACAAATGGCATGGTATGCCGCCAAATGCCGAACAAGCAAAAGAAGCCTTGGAAGATTTACGAACCCTTGGTGGCCAAATTACTCACGAAGGAGCTGGTGTATGAGTTACCAATTAAACCCACAATTATTCTCTGACGACGTGAAGATGGAACCAATTCGCGCTGGTTTTGGCCGTGGCCTTAAAGCTGCCGGTGAAGCCAATGAAAACGTTGTTGCGTTGTGTGCTGATTTGACTGAAAGTACCCAAATGCACTTATTCCGTGACGCCTTTCCGAAGCGTTTTATTGAAGTAGGTATTGCTGAACAAAACCTCGTTACCGTAGCGAGTGGGCTTGCCCGAGCTGGCAAGATTCCATTTACCAGTAGCTATGCTGCCTTTAGCCCAGGCCGAAACTGGGAACAAATTCGTACAACGGCTACTTTAAATAATCAGCCCGTAAAGATTGTTGGTTCTCACGCCGGTGTAAGTGTTGGTCCTGACGGTGCTACTCACCAAATGCTGGAAGACATCGCCCTAATGCGGGTACTTCCTAATATGGTTGTTGTTGCCCCTGGTGATAGCGTTGAAGCTGAAAAGGCGACAAAAGCAATTGCTGAAAATGGCAAACCAAGCTACATTCGTTTAGCTCGTGAAAAAACGCCAATCTTTAGTACTGAAGAGTCTCCATTTGAACTTGGTAAGGCCTATGTACTTAAAGAAGGTAGTGACGTGACATTGCTCGGAACTGGTACGATGACCTACGAACTGCTACTGGCAGCGAAGCTTCTTGCCCAGCAAGGTATCGACGCTGAAGTGGTACACGTGCCAACTATCAAGCCACTCGACAACGAAACAATTCTCGCCAGTGTGCGCAAAACAGGGCGAGCGGTATCTGCTGAAGAAGCCCAAGCCGCTGCCGGCTTTGGTGGTGCTATCGCTGAACTGCTTTCTGAGCAACTGCCGACACCATTAAAGCGCATTGGGATGCTTGATCGTTTTGGTGAATCCGGTGCACCAGCTGAACTGATGGAACACTTCGGTTTAAGTGGTGGAAAGATTGCGCCAGAAGTGAAATCGTGGATTGAAACAACAGCTAAATATCATCAAGAATTTTAAAAGGGGGACATATGGGATTAACAATTAGCGAAATTCGCGACAACACACTAAGGGCACGACATTTAATGCAACGAAGCCGTCAACAACACTTTGCGGTGGGTGCATTTAATATTGATAACCAGGAAACACTAATTGGTATTGCTCGTGCGGCACAAAAGCTGAACGCACCTGTATTGGTTGAAGTAAGTGATGGCGAAGTAAAAGCGCTTGGCCTTGAAAACCTCCGTGACCTTGTTGATAATTACAAAAAAGAATTTGGTATCGAGATGTACATTAACCTCGACCACAGTCCAACGGTTGAAAACTGTAAAGCTGCAATTGATGCTGGCTACGAATTCATTCACATTGATATTTCTCAAGCAAACCACGACGCAACTGAAGAAGAAATTATTGCGAAGACTAAAGAAGTGGTTGAATACGCTAAATTTACCGGTGCATTGGTTGAAAGTGAACCACATTATTTTGGCGGAAGCAGCAACGTGCACAGCGAGGGCATTGATTACGAAGAAATTAAAAAGACGTTCTCGACTCCTGAAAGTGCTAAGGCATTTGTTGAAGCAACCGGTATCGACACATTTGCTGCCGCGGTTGGTAACCTTCACGGCAAATACCCGGTTCCAAAAGAACTCGACCTTGAATTGTTGCAACGAATTCGCGATGCGATTCCATGCCAAATTAGCCTTCATGGCGGTAGTGGCACCCCTGCGCACTTCTTTGAAGATGCCGCTAAAATTGGTGTAAGCAAGGTAAACATTAACAGTGATATGCGCTATGCATTCCGTACAACTATGGAAGCTGAGCTTAAAGAACACCCAGACGAATTCGCTGTTGTGAAACTTATGGACAAAGTCAAAGACGCAATTCAAGCCGTTGTTGAAGACAAGATTGCCGGCTTTGGTAGTGCTGGAAAGGCTGTTGTTTAGTTCCATGACTCTTCCGACAATCGTGACTATTGGCAAAGCAACGCAAGATGTGTTTTTAAAAAGCACCGATGCGTTTACTGAGCTTGTCCATAAAGGTGTGAAATATGAGCAGCTTCCGGTTGGTCAGAAACTTGATTTAGATGAAGTTATTTTCGCCACTGGCGGAAATGTTACCAATGCTGCTGTTACATTTGCACGCCAAGGTTTACATAGTAAATACGCGTGGTGCCTTGGCCTTGATGTTGCGAGTGAAGGTATTTTAGCTAGCCTCGACAAAGAAGGGGTTGATACCTCTCATGTCTATCAAAGTAATGCCTTCCGAGCGAGCTACTCGACCGTTATTATGCTTGCTGGCGGTGAGCGTACTATTTTGAACTATAAAGGTTCAATGCCGACCGCTGCAGATCACGAACTTAACTTGTCGGTTATTGAAGATGGCGACTGGTTATATATTTCATCACTTGGTGACATGGAACTACTTGAGCGGATTATTTCTCGAGCCGCAAAGCACGGTGTGAAGGTAATGCTGAACCCAGCTGGAGTAGAATTAAAAAACCCCGACAAGCTTAAAGGGTTACTTGAAGACGTAGAAATTTTGACAGTTAATAAAGAAGAAGCTCAAATGATTGTCGAAGGCGAAACGATTGAAGAATTAGCTCGACACGCGCACCACTATTGCCCAGTTGTCATTGTATCCGATGGTCCAAACGGGGCTGTGGCAACAGACGGCAAGACGGTTGTTGCTGCCGGTATGTATGAAGATGTACCAGTTGTTGATAGGACTGGCGGAGGCGATGCTTTCGGTTCAGGTTTCTTGGCATACTACTCACAAGGGCATTCACTAAAAGAATCAATTGTATTTGCCAGTGCTAACTCAACATCAGTTGTACAGAAAATTGGCGCCAAGGACGGAATATTACATCAAGGTACTGTATTACACGACATGCCACTGACAGAGAAGGAGTTTTAATATGTCAAAGTTTTTAAGAGATTTGCTCGATGCTGAAGAGCCAACATTCACAACGTCAATTCAACAATTAGAAGAGATTAGTGGACGAACCGGCGCCGATACTAAGCTTATTGGCGATATTACCGCGATGGCTCACCAGAACTTGCGCCAGCTCGGCCTTAACCCAGCCGCATCAACAGGTGAGGAAGTCTATAACGCGCTACTTGGCCGCGTTGAAGAAGATATTAAGCGACTGACAAAGATCATTGGTGCATCTGAATCTGACGATGTTCGCCACTTAGTGCCACTAATGGTAGCAGCAGCCAATAGCGTTAAATTCAACCGCAAGGTGTTTGTTATTAAGCGTGAAAAAGCCAAAGAGCTGCTTCGCACCATGCCTCCAAAGCAACTTATGGAAAAACTCGGCTATGGTACGGTTGACCAAATGATTGCTGGTGAAGATTTCGATGAAATTTACACTGCCCTCCGTTTTTCCGAAGGCCCTGAATGGCTTACACAGTACAACGAACTCTTTAAAACTGTTACCCCTCACGATTACGAAGAACGTGATTTACGTATTGTAGTCATGGACCACGATAAGTATGTCGACTTGGCTTCTCACTTTGTTCAAAAGAAACTTCACAACGTTACGCATACTAAAGAAATGGGAATTATTGTTGTCGTACCGATGCATGCTAAAACTATGCGCGGGCTTGTGCTTAAAACATTGCCACTTTTGTTTCACTACATGAATGAAGTTAAATTATATTCAACATTCTTCAAGTTAAAGAGCGCAAAACCTCACTTTGGCGAAACGGTGGTGAATACCCTGATTGCCGATCCAGGCAGTGGCACGCAACTTGTGGGCAAAAATATTCATTGGCGCGTTATTCAACGATACCTCGGTAAACACAAGGAAGATTCAGTTGATAAGATTGCCTTTGAGCCACATGTACAACCAGAGGACCTTCACTGGCGCCGTGCAGAAGAGTTGCTATACCAACTTGACCCTGAACTTGAGTTCTGGAAAGATCGTGATTACGTAGCGTTAAACTACGACGGCTTCCCGGTTGCCTTTAACTTATTTGATGTTAGCTTTGCCTATTCAAACAAAGAGTCGTACGAAGGCCGTTACGCATACCACTTCCGCGAAAGCCTATGGAATGAAATTTTTGTCCGTTACTTAGGATTTAAGAACCTTTCAGCTCAAGTGCTTGAACAACTTGATAACGAAATGATTGCCCCTGAGCGTCTTCCGCTTATTAAGCAAAAGATGAGCCGTGGTACCAATATGAAGCGGCTTGAACAGAAGAACCAACTTGAGGTTCGTGAACGACTCATTAAAGCTGCCAACAATCGCCTGGTTGGTGTCGTTGAAGAATTCGAACAAGTGTTTGGTATGCTTGCGCAACATGAAAAAACAGTTACCATTTTCGGTTCAGCACGTAAACCGCAAAACGATAGTATTACCTCTGGTGCATATGACATGGCTGCTCGCTTAGCGCGAGAAGGATATGCTGTTGTAACCGGTGGTGGACATGGGGTAATGGAAGCGGCTAACCGTGGTGCGTATGAAGCCGGTGGAGATTCAATTGGACTTAATATCTTACTTCCAAATGAACAAAGCCTTAATGATTACACAACACAAAGTTTCCAATTTAACCACTTCTTTGGTCGTAAAGTTGCGATGACACTTGATGCCAGTGCCTACATTTACTACCCAGGCGGTTTTGGTACATTTGATGAACTGTTTGAAATTCTAGCGCTCATTCAAACTGGTAAAATTCACCAGAATCCAGTTATTCTAGTCGGAAGTGACTTCTGGCGCCCATTAGATACTTTAATTCGTGAAGTACTACTCGATCGTTACCAAACTGTTAATGAAGATGATACTGATTTATATCAAATCTTCGATAACTATGATGACGTTGTGGAATATATTAAAGATGCTCAAAAGAAGAAAAGCCGTTTTAGTAAAAACAGTGAATACCACAAAAATCTTGGAACGTAATAATCTTTACATTCTAAGGCATGATGTATATGCTTAGAACAACTAAACTTGCGAGGTAGTGATGGTACAAAAGAGTGGGAGAAAAAAGCTTTTTACGGCGCTAGCCGTACTAGGTATTTTGTTACTTATTGTTTCGGTTGTTATAGTCGCAAAAGCAATGTCTAATAACGACTCTTCTGTGCCAATCCAAACGACCACTCAAGATACACCGGCAGTGAATGATGATACTGACGCGAGTAAGACCGACGAACCTGTTACGGTTACACCAGAAACACCTACCGAGCAACCTACTATTGACCCTGAAAAAGTTGCCCAGGTGGCGATTGAGCCAATGTCTATCACTGTTTCATATATGAAGGGCGTCGGCGGCTTTGACTACGAAGTTCTTCGAACTGGCAGTGGTACGAAGTATGTTGAATTTAGTTCAACCAAGCTGGCTGGTACAAAATGTACGAACGACGCAGGTCAATTTGCTTCAATTATCGAGAAGCCGTCTGCTGATGAAGCGGCAACCTTAGCTAAAACTACGACTGTTGAAGGTACTGAATACGGTTTATCATTAGCGGACACCACCTGCACCAGCGATTCAGCCTTACTCAAGCAGTATCAAGACGCTTTTTCAGGAGCATTTAGTCTTCTCAAAAAAATGTAGTACTTACAAAATTGCCAAACTCACTTATAATTAGTGGGATGAGTCAAAAATTTGTAATTTCTTCTCCTTATAAACCTACCGGTGACCAGCCGATGGCTATTGCTAGTTTGATTAAAGGTTTAGAGGCGGGCGAAAAAGAACAAACACTTTTAGGAGTTACCGGTTCCGGTAAAACATTCACTATGGCGAATATTATCGCCAACCGTCAGGCACCTACTTTAGTGATGGCGCACAACAAAACCCTAGCCGCTCAGCTTTATAGCGAATTCAAGGCCTTCTTTCCTGATAACGAAGTGCATTACTTTGTAAGTTACTTCGATTATTATCAGCCAGAAGCTTATATTGCGAGTAGTGATACGTATATTGAAAAAGACAGTAAAATTAACGATGAGATTGACCGTTTGCGCCACGCAGCTACAACGGCTCTTTTGACGCGACGCGATACTATTATTGTAGCCAGCGTCAGTTGTATTTACGGTATTGGTTCGCCGGAAGATTATTCAGCTATGTCCATTACTGTCGTAACCGGTGAGCGGCGCCAACAAGACAAATTTGTTCGTCTTTTAACTGATATTCAATACCAGCGAAATGATATTGATTTTCACCGCGGTACCTTCCGTGTTAAGGGTGATATTGTCGACGTATTTCCAGCGGGTAGTGACGTTGCCTACCGAGTTGAATTCTTTGGCGATGAAGTTGAGCGTTTAACACGCATCGACCCACTGACTGGTGAGATTCTCGGCGAGCCTAAACAAATAGATATCTTTCCAAGTAGTCACTACGTTACACCTAAAGAAAAGGTAGAACGTGCGATTGTTGGTATTAAAAAAGAATTTGATGAACGAATGGATTTCTTCGAGAAGCACGATAAGTTTTTGGAAGCACAGCGCCTATCGCAACGAACAAAATACGACCTTGAGATGCTTGAAGAAACTGGTTTTGTAAAGGGTATTGAGAACTACAGCCGATACCTAACGAACCGTGAACCGGGCGAGCAACCTGCAACGTTGCTTGACTATTTTCCTGATGATTTCCTGTTGCTGGTTGACGAAAGCCACATGACCTTGCCACAGGTGCGTGGTATGTATAACGGTGACCGGGCTCGTAAAGAAGTATTGGTGGAACACGGTTTTCGTTTGCCAAGTGCCCTTGATAACCGTCCGTTAATGTTCGATGAATTTAACCGTCACATCAACCAAGCAATTTATGTATCAGCAACACCAGCCGAATATGAGCTGTCGCATAGTCCAGAGCCTGCTCAGCAGATTATTCGTCCAACTGGGCTTATTGACCCAGAAATTATTATTCGTCCAACAGAAGGGCAGATAGACGATTTAATTGCCGAGATTCGCGATCGCACTTCGAAAGGTCAACGCGTATTGGTGACTACTCTTACGAAACGTATGGCAGAAGATTTAACTACCTACTTGCTTGAGCTAGATATTAAGACTGCTTATATTCACAGTGAAGTAGATACTATGGAACGTGGTGACATTTTAAGTGACCTTCGGCGCGGTGTATACGACGTGCTAGTGGGTATTAACTTGCTTCGTGAGGGGCTCGACTTGCCTGAGGTAAGCTTAGTGGCTATTATCGATGCCGATAAAGAAGGTTTCCTTCGAAGTACTAGTGCGCTTATTCAAAATATTGGGCGAGCTGCTCGTCACCTTGAAGGAAAGGTGCTTATGTATGCCGATAGAATTACCGATTCGATGCAACGTGCTATCGAAGAGACAAACCGTCGCCGTACCATTCAGACTGCCTATAATGTTGAACATAACATTACGCCAACTAGTATTGATAAAGAAATCAGCGAAGGCTTACGAGCAATTATTCCAAAGAAACCCGACGAAAAAGCCAAACTTGATTTACGTAAGATTCCAAAAGATGAATACGCAAGCCTCGTTAAAGAACTCACAGGTCAAATGGACTTGGCGAGTGCAAACTTGGAATTTGAAAAGGCCGCTGAGCTTCGCGACTTGATTGAAGACATTAAATCTAAAATGTAATTTTAGAAATTGAAGCCGCTATATCGCGAGTCGTAATTTCCTGTGGCATTGACCGCATCATGCTAATGCTTCATAGTCATACATAGAAATGCGAGATAAAAAATTAATACGGCGCACGAATGGACGGCGACAAGGTTTTACTATTGTCGAGCTATTAATTGTGGTTGTCGTTATTGCGATTTTAGCTGCGATTGTCATTGTATCTTATAACGGCATTCAGCAACGAGCTAAGATTGCTGTGCTTCAATCTGATATCAGTAATGCCGTTACACTGTTGGAGGTTGATAATATATCGAACAGTGTATACCCTGCGTCGGCTGGGGCGGCAAACTCTGGTGCTGGTTTAAAGCCAAGCGCTGGAACGACGTATCAATACACCTATACGAGCAGTAACAATTCTTACTGTATAACGGGCGTAAATAGTGGCTTTACTTACTTCGCTTCCTCTTCTAACAAAGCGCCGCAACAAGGAGAATGCTCGGGACATAGTTGTCCTACTGGCTTTATTACGGTTCCGGGAAGTAGCAGTTTTGGCACGTCAGATTTCTGTGTAGCGAAGTATGAAATGAAACAAGCTTCCGGCACTGTACCAGTATCACTTGCAAGTGGAACACCCTGGGATAATATTTCTTATGCAGATGCAGTCACCTATAGTGGAAATGTCGCAGGCTGCACAGGCTGCCACCTAATGACGGAAGCTGAACGTCTTACAATCGCTCAAAATGTTATAAATGTAGCCAGTAACTGGAGCGGTGGTTCGGTAGGAAGCGGTTATATATTTAGCGGTCATTCTGATTCGGTTCCAAACAACGCCGTGGCTGCTGATAATAATGATAGTAATGGTTATTTGGGAACAAGCAATTCAAGTGGTGAAACCGCGACAACGTATGGTTTGCAAGGCAACTCGCAGCGACGAACGTTAACCCTTTCTAATGGTTCGGTAATTTGGGATATGTCAGGAAACGTATGGGAGTTTACTCAAGGTAGTATTCCGGGAAATCAACAACCTGGACTAAGTAGCGACTCTGCCTATGGTCCGAAAGAGTGGAATAACCCAGCATTGATTTTAGGAGCAGTAGCCGCGAATAATCGTCCAAGCTTTGGTACACCGGCGGCAAGTGGTTGGACATCTGCGCAAGGAATTGGGTTAGTCTACAGTAATCGTAATGAGACAAATGCTAGTGCGCGATACTTACAGCGTGGCGGTTCGTATGGAAGTGGTACTTTTGCGGGCATTTACTATATCGGGTTATCTACAAGTGGAGCTCAGATAAGTGTGGGCTTTCGAGTAGTCAAATAGTTCTCTCGCAACCTGAGACTATAAAATTTATTGAGTTCAGAGTATATAAACCCTTTTCGTTACCACTATATGAGGTATAATAAAACAAGTATGACGCAAATCTCAACCGATGACGTGCAACACCTAGCACAACTTAGTAGCTTGCAGTTAGATGAAGCCGAAGTAGAAAGCCTGCGAACTGACCTCGAAAATATCGTGGGTTATATTGAGCAGCTGTCGGAACTCGATACAACGGGGGTTGAGCCAACCTACCAAGTAACCGACTTACAAAATGTTTGGCGAGAGGATGCGGTTGATGATTACGGTATTTCTAAAGAAGAACTTTTAGCGCTTGCACCTGCGGCCGAAGCGCATCAAATTAAAGTTCCGAAGGTGTTATAAATGAGTGTGATTTCAGAATTTATTGGCAAATCTGCTCGCGAAAATGTACAAGCTGCGCTTCTAAAAGCACGCGAACATGAAGATTTTAACGCTATTTTAGCCTACGCTGACGAACGTGCGCTTGAACGTGCCGACAAAGTTGACAGTGGTGAAATTACGGGCCGCCTTGCCGGCATTCCATTTATTGCAAAAGACAACTTCTTAACCCTTGGCGCTCCAACAACGGCTTCAAGTGACTTTTTGAAAGGTTTTCAAGCGCCACTTCAAGCAACGGCTATCGAAAAGCTCGAAGCTGAAGGCGCTATTTGTATTGCTAAGGCAAACCTCGATGCTTTTGCACACGGTGGAAGTACCGAAAATTCAGCTTACGGCCCAACTAAAAATGCTTATAACAAAGAACATGTCGCCGGTGGTAGTAGCGGTGGTTCAGCTGTAGCGGTAGCCCTAGGAATTGTACCGTTTGCATTAGGTACCGATACTGGTGGATCGATTCGTCAGCCAGCCAGCTTTAATAATGTTATTGGTATTAAACCTACCTATGGAACCGTCAGCCGCTATGGCGTTGTGGCTATGGCAAGTAGTACCGATAC
>Ga0247807_10001272_pt1 | contig 14926 bp, 17 predicted proteins | sample UWRJL074202C1_FD_179931 | JGI IMG/M metagenome (GOLD analysis project Ga0247807, IMG submission 179931) | Plant litter microbial communities from Arlington Agricultural Research Station in Wisconsin, United States - UWRJ-L074-202C-1 | ecosystem: Environmental > Terrestrial > Plant litter >...
CGCAAGGTATCTCTCATACAAATGAGGTACCAGGTCGGCACTATGGGGCAGTCCTCTCAGTAATAGCGTCCCGGCCACAGGGTGTATTGAATGCCTGTACGGCTCTGTAGGGCGACCAGTGGAACGGAAAAGTGCCTTTCTGCGGTTGTTTGGTTATTGGCTGGTTATTGGGTTCACCGTGCAGGGAAGATGCGCAACTAAAGGTGTGAAGGATTCAAGGGGGGCCGAAAAGGCTGGTGGGAGGGAAAACTGTGGTGATGCAGAGACAGACTGCTAATTTAAAGAAGGCGGAGGATCCAGAGTTTCTCACGGGGATGATTCACCACCACCAACTAAACTACCCCCATCCACTCCCACTCCCACTACCACAACAACAAACAACAAACAACATCAAAACAATCACAATCCATCCCTAGATTACGAAAGAGACTTTCCAACGATGCTCTTGTTAGGAGCCGGTGCGACTCGTGGCAATAGCAATAACCCTTTCAGCGGTCGTCATCCACTCTGCACCGCAGTGGCAATTTCTCCAAAGGGAGAACACTGTACAAATATGATACGACACAGCACGATCAGATCCCTTTCCCGTCTCCTTCCGGATTAACCCTGGGAACTGAGCGTTTTTGATTAGATGTCAGCGGTTCCTGAATCTGACTTTGTGACTTTCTAGCCCAGTCAGCAATTAATCAGGGGTTGGGGGGTGATCAAATTGATGTTAGTAGTCCAAGAGTTTGTCGGCAGAACACAACGCGTTTCAGCCTGTCACCTTGCTTGATGCGGACCTAGGCAAGACTTATACTTTCTCTATACATTTTCCCTATGTCATTTTAACCTTTGAGCAAACCCCAACTAGACAAAAATCTAGCACGGGATCAGTGCGAGGTGGGTTGGTTCGCCATGATCGGTTCCAAGGTGTGGACGGAGCAGAAGCGCAGCACAGCACCGGAGACGTTGGGCGAGATGAATACAACTGATTTTGGCTCTTGATTCCGAGTGCTTTGGACGTACTGTACCTGACCGGGCGGTGAGATGGATTATCCCGGTGAACCCCAAATCGATTGGCTTGACAGAATGCTGCTCCAATCCCGAGAGATGGTTTGGCAGGGCAGGCAGGGTCAGACTGAGTCTGAAGCAAGGGAGAAGAGAGCGGGATATGAGTTGTGACGGGATAGAATGTCCAAGTTCAACCCCCCTACGAGCAATCATTCTCGTCCGCGTTCCGTTCTACAACATGTTCAAGTAGATTCTTGTCACCCGTTTACCCGATTGCTGGACCTGAGAAGTTTCTATTCTTGCTAGCCCACTGTCCACACCATCGATCTGGCTCTAGTCGGATCTTCACAGATCTACAGACGAACGCAGCATGGACTTCTGGATCATGTATCGAATGCGGGGTTCATTTAAACTGCAACGAAACAAGGCACGGATGTACCAGCGTAACGAATCAGAGCCACTTCGCTCGTGATAGTACCAGCAACTGCCCAGGCTATTGTGGTGACATTACTTGCACATACCAAGTACAGTGCGGTTAGTTGCCACGCCGAAGAACTTTGGAAAGCACAGCCACTTCTTCGTTAGCTAGTACGAAGCAAGGCGGGCATGATCAACGCTACAGAAACGTAGACGGCAATCCAAACCTAGAAAAACCTTGGGCTGGTGTTTGTTAAATAGGCGACACAACGCTGATTTGGCAGGTAGGTCAATGGGATCGAAATTGCAATTCTAGTAGTTGAACCTTACAAATAGCTTTTCCAATCCTGTTGCAAAATCAAACTGCCGTTGCCGGAAAGCTTCATGCGGGAACTTTCTTAAAGCTACTTAAAAATGCACGTACGACTTTCGTAATAGTAAATCTTCACTATTGTGTTTCACATTGTGGGAGCACTATACAGAGCATGGGCTTTGACAATTGAATTGTAGGTTTAATCAGGATTAATCGGCTGATTTGCCAACCCATATTCCTGTTTCCCCAGCCATCAGGGCCGAACCTTAATCCGAGACGTGAATCAAACCCCTTCGCTCATGCTGCCATATCATATGCATCGTCTTGGTTGGCCATGCAATAAAGCTGGGTAGCTTACTGATGCTGATGTCATAGTGACACTGAAGTCTTTGCTCGTGGTGAAGCATATTGCAGCCATGTGTGAGTAGGCGTGCGTTTTGTGCAAGGCATTGACCATTGAGATGAACTTGCCTCTCACTGTGCAGTTGGTGATGATGATGAAGATGCCCATGTGCATCTAAGATACCAATATCCGGCAGCTCTTCATCGTAGAATCACCCTACCATGTTATCATCCATACGCTTTGCGAGCACAGCACGTCGAACCTTTCGTTCCACCTTCTCAACCTTCCCTTCCACTTCTGCCCACGCATCGCCAGTCCTTAAAATATCTGTAGTGTACCATTTCTGAAGCGCAACCGCGCTTCGTAATCTCAGTGCGGCTATCTCTGCAGCTTGCGATGCTTGGATGGCTTCTACTTTCGCAATTCGTGGGACTAGTTCTACGAGTTGAGCTGACTGTTCCGCTGGAGGTATCGGCACGTCAAGAATGGAGCTTAGGCGTGATGCTGTCTCGGGGTATGAGCTAGCTGAGGAGAGGACAATGGACAAGATGCTACTAGTGTCCAGCGTTGTGGGAATTTCGTCAGAGCTGATAGATTGGAATAGGTCAGGGTGTCTGGCATCTATATCCTGTCAGTGATTGCCCGTCTATGTATAAGCTGTCAAGAATCGCGATTGATGTATAGGAGGCTGCGATATATCAAAAAGGGAGCTCTGATATATAGGCTACTAGACTTCTTTCAAGCAATTTGAGTATGTCATAACGCCTAAGACAACAGCGTGTTCTGATTGTGTTCTTCAAAGACGCTCAGTCTTACTTACGGAGCCCTAATAAATCCTGAATGATGGTTGATTTCAATGCGAGCTGGTGAAGGGAGTGTTCCAAGTTCGCCAGCCGTTTGGCTGCAGGTGTATTGCTCTCTGATTCCACCACGCCTCCCTGGTTTCCGCCTACAGCATATTCGATCCTTCGCAGTCGAGCTTCCAGAAGTTCGATAGTTTCTACGGCTGTCGCATCAAATGTGTTGTCCATATTGGTTGGCTTTGCTCCAGAAAGTCTTCAGTTGGAGATCGATGTCAATGAGGAATGTTTACTAAATGCTTGGCATTCCCAGCCAGCCCAGCCCCACCACCGGGTATGGAGATTGGGCGGCTTGTGGCCCTGCCACAATTGTTATGGGGCTTGGTATTTTGATATCGACAATGAGAATGATATCACGGTACACTCCAATCACCAGTCATAATCAATAAGTGAACCAGGTTGCCAAAGGCTTAGAAGTACCTGAAGGTATCGACGACAATTCTAGCACATTAGCCAATTACTGGCCCGTCAATAAAACTGCTTAGAAGCTCTTCTCTCGCTATAAGCAAACAATTACAGGCTTGAGAAAATTGAATATTATGACTTCCCTCTCCAAATTCTTGAATTTCTCTATTATTTCTTAGTAGCAAACTTTTATAACCTTTTAAAAATCACCAACAGCACCATAACATAGATAGATAATTGTGTCCAATTCTACAGACTCGGAAACAATATCCTGAGCTACCAGCATGCCATTGTGCAGCTACAACACTCCTGACAGTTTTGGCATTCTTTGCTTTGCTGTGGATCGTAATTGCTTTTCTCATAGTCCTTGATCTCACATTACGTAGTGGCTGAACCATAGCGCAAATGCTGATCAGAGACCTTCTATTGGTCCTATATAAGGTGCACTTGTAGGCAAATAAAAAATATCCTCCGCCTGAAGGAAGACGGAGATGTTCGGTGTTATGTAGCAGATAGAAGCTTTGGGCCGAAAGAGAATTTTATAGCATGTATTCCGCTGGTTGAAAATGTGCAAGACTCCAAATACTCTTGTGATAACTTGGTGATGGGCCCAAACGTGTTCGCCGTTTGAAAGTATTGATATGATTTGGTGATGCCTGCAACTGCTCAGACGTCAGCACTTGAGAATCATGAAGAGAGACCTCTTATATATCAGGAATTGGATGTCAGTGTATGTTGTGTCTTGTGCTTATTCTTCAGAACAGGGATAGAATTAAGTGCAATTTTTTTGAAATAGGAATTAAGAAGCAATTGGGATCTAGTCGTTTGCTATTACACTAACAAAATGGGATATTGTCATATCTAGTTTCTTACCCTGGATTGTTTTTCCAAAGAATTATCAAACAGATTAAGACAGGATTTGTGTGTTTCAAAAAGGGTGGAAAGCCAATGCTTTCCGGTTTCAAGATGTCAGAAACCACCCAATGGGCTCATACTTGACATATTTGATGAGTTAGTTTAACCACAGTAGAACACTTCTACACTCATCGAGAATCGATACGATGATATCTTCAGTAAGTCCAAAGAGGTGTTACATCACAAGGAATATACTGTTGGACTTTTTTATTTGGTTGGATACATGGCGCACCGGCACTTTCACAATAAGATTGAACCTCCCTCCTGGTGAAATTGACAACCCAGTCTGCTTCAGCCCCAGAGACTATCACTTAATGGGTTAATATATGTGCATAATTCTACGAAATGAAAGAATTGAGGAACGTGAAGGTAGGTTAATTACAAACTATAGACATAACATGAGAGATACAGGAGGATTGAACGATAAGAAAGTATACAAAGACAATCGTCCATCCAATTGCTACAATATAAAATGTACGGTATGAAAATAAGTCACCGTATTAAATATTGTACACTGTTGTTGTTCAAAGAAAGAATGTGTGTAAAGTCAATGCAAACGTCTTCGCTGCCGTTGGAGCCGTTTGCATGCTCGGCAAGGCGATCAGGTACTACCTACCCCGTATGGAGACTGTGGCGTTTAAAAATCGCCATTACGTTGTGGGCAAGAACGGTAGTATGCGCTTATGTCAACAGGATTACGAGGATTTTAAGGATTTTGGTGTACGCCGTACGCACTCCTCTCCATCACTACACCCCACTCCTCACATTCTCACGATTAATTGATGTATACATAATGTTATTGCTGTTGAGGCTTTAAACAACGTTTGCGCCTGCTTCCATCTGCCCATTTTACAACACCACAGCCTCCTCGCTCCTCGCCAACCCACTACCCGAAGCGCTCGACACGACACAAGAGAACAGAACCAACTGAGATACGCTTCAGCATGGCTTCGTACTCTGCTGCTGCAAGTGGTAGCACCTCTGGAGACATACCACGTAATCCTAGGTGAGAATGGACGATCGCATCAGGCTTCAACATTGAGACTGACAAAAAGTGTTAGGCGCCGCGCAAAATCCTCTCTTAAGGACCAGAACTTCTCAGGACAAGCTTCATGGATCAGCAGTAACATAAACCTCGTCAATACCATTGTAGGTGCGGGGACTTTGGCTATGCCATTGGCGATGAGCCATATGGGAATAGTCCTGGGTACAATAGTTATATTATGGTCGGGCACAACCGCAGCTTTTGGATTATACCTTCAGTCCAGGTGCGCGCGATATCTTGAACGTGGGACTGCTTCCTTCTTCGCTTTATCCCAGATCACATACCCCAATGCGGCGGTCATATTCGATGCGGCTATTGCAATCAAGTGCTTTGGGGTCGGCGTTAGTTATTTGATCATCATTGGGGACCTGATGCCCGGTGTGGTCAGAGGATTTAATGAAGGCGCCGATGCCATCCCGTTTCTTGTGGATAGACACTTCTGGGTAACGGTATTCATGTTGGTTTCACTTCCGCACTGTTCGATCCTTCGGGCTAATCTTCATTAGGCTTGTTGTTATTCCGCTTTCATTCCTCCGTCGTTTGGATTCGTTAAAGTACACCAGTGTGGTGGCACTTATATCGATATCGTATCTAGTGGTGCTCGTGGTTTACCATTTTGGAAAAGGTGATACGAAAGCAGATCGTGGAGTGATACGGGTTATTAAATGGGGAAGTCTGATCGAAACACTTCAGAGTTTCCCTGTCATCGTTTTTGCATATACGTGCCATCAAAATGCAAGTTTTCATACCCTTTCCCCCTCATAAAGCTGTATAACTTTTTACTGACTTGACTAGATGTTCTCTATCTTGAATGAAATTAAAGATAATTCTCCTCGAAGGTCAGTTGTGATACATGGATTTCGACCTTTGACGTAAAACTAATATCATTTGGTAGAACAACTGGTTTTATTATTGCAAGCATTGGCTCTGCTGCGTCTATCTATGTTCTTGTCGCGATCACTGGTTACTTATCATTTGGTAACAGCGTTCAGGGCAATATAGTAGGAATGTGTAAGTCTTTAACTACTCAAAACTCTGGGTGTAGCTGACTATCTCTCCAGATGTTCCATCCATCGCCTCTACTATTGCAAAAGCAGCGATTGTCATTCTTGTCATGTTTTCCTATCCGCTTCAAGTCCATCCATGCAGAGCCTCGGTGGATGCAGTCTTGAAATGGCGACCAAACGGCTCTAAAAGATCCAGGTCATCGCCACATGGCTCACCTTCAAGATCTGCGTTACTACCTAGCGCTCCTTCGCAACCCACAGCTAGGAACGACACTATCGGCGAGTTGAGATTCGCCATTATCACAACGGGGATAATCATCCTAAGTTATATCGCCGCTATGACCGTGTCATCGCTTGACAAAGTGCTAGCTTATGTTGGTAGTACTGGAAGCACAAGTATTAGCTTTATTCTCCCTGGGCTCTTCTATTACAAGATTTCAGCACCGGACTCTCCCCATCACCAGAGACTAGCCAAGGAAGATGATGAGGAGAATGATACTGACGAAGAGGGGGGACTACCTGGTCTTTCAAACACTGCACCGTGGCGGAAAACAATACTTCGGAAATTGTCGCTTGCATTAGCCATTTACGGCATCTTCGTAATGATTATCTGTCTGGGAATCAACCTGTTCTTTACAGCAGCTGCCCACTGAGACTTAATGAGACATTTGTGCATTTTGGCGGCATTGCATTGGCATCGGGATCCAGGACAGGCGTTTGGCATTTTGGATAAGATGACTTCGGGTACGTATATAATAAGGCCCAAGAGTGTCAACTTGATACACACTGGCATGTACAAGCGTTAAATAGTATAAACTGTAAAAATATAAAAAGCGTCCTACAAATATCCTTCGGTGCTTTCTTATGATATTGACACCTTTTTCGAAAGATTAATGCGCATTTAGACTTCATATTATCATTTGCATTCATATTCCACACCCTCTTACTTGCCAACTGACTTCCCATCTCAGTCTTCATTTTGTAAATGCTCGACAGAGGATCCCTTTACTCTTTAGTTTTTAAGTCCCTAAGCAAAGTCTCTCATATGAAAAGGTTCCGTACAATATCTCTTTTAGTGTTTGTACAGTACATTATATATATACACCCTTTGACTTAGTTTCCCAACGCCTTTACTTAATGCATACACCAAAGCTCAGAAACGCCCACTTCTATGCAATCTGCTATCATCATACAACCTTCTCCGTTTCTATTTTCTCGTCCTTCTTCACCTTCTTGTCATTTATTGAGCTATGTTGTGTTGGGATGCCCTTGGGTCTGAATTTCGGCTCTAGTAATCCGGCCTGCTCAAACATTAGCGCCTGCTCATACTCAAAGATGTTGCCCAAGTAGCTAGCTAGCACTCGTATAATTCACTTTCGTGGCCTTTTGCCAAACTGGGACCTGAGAACTTACCATAGATAACAGCCTCCAAGCAGGATCACTAGGTTGTGCACCAACACCCAACCAGTATTTGGCGCGCGCCGAATCGAGCTTGATATCTTTCCACGGTCTGCCTTCGCCGTCTACTGCGGGTTTGGGGATTGGATCGTACGTTCCTGTGATTGAGAACCGTTAGCCTCTGCAGCGTGATATTTCCATCCATCCTTTTTTTATCCAAATCGCCATGGGGCCCATATTCCCTCGCTCATGCGTTCCTTCTCCATTGACTGTATCTAAAACGTGCAGGAAGACATACCGAGTACTTCAAGTGGTTTGCTATCTCGTGCAGTTCTATAGATGCTGATCAGCAGTGCTCAAAAGAATTTAAGGGCGGTCTTGCAAGTCGCAAAAAGATATTGAAGACGAACCGTGCTTGACACACAACGATGTTGTAGAAAGGCGCATGCCGGCGTCCAAAACGCGCAAGACGAATTTTGACGACCATTTTGCTAGATGAGCTGTGTGAGGGGGTGCGTCGTTAAGGGGTTTATGGTGAGGGTTGAAGGCTCGAGGAAGACATCACTTTGGGCTGGGCGGAATGGTGGAGATCAGTGGGGCGGGATTCCGCTTCAACGACATGGGCGGGATATCTTGATTATTGAGAGAACCGTGTTATTGGAGAGTAAAAACTAGAAAGGGATTTTTTGGGTAATCATACTCTAATATCTCAAGGACAGGATTTGTATATTCAAAAAAGCCTTTGTTGAACTACCTTTGATACAACTATTTTTCACCTTTTGTAAATTTACGATATCAAAGAACATCTTTCCACTCAATCACTGCAAATGTATAGAGCAAAAATGAAAGTTAGATCATACGCGTAGATTGAGCTGCTGGCATTAAAGATCAATAAAGTATACCTATGAGAAATTAGATTATTACACGGTTAATGTTATTCATCGCCTATAATTCTATAGTGAACCATTTCTACAATCTGGGAATGCTACAATATCCTTCGTTATAGGAGCTGGTAACATCTCTGTTTCAGTGATGTCAGATATGTCTAGATCAAACTACTAGAGCCTAGTTTTGGTAAGATGAAAAGTATTCATGTAACTTTTGATAGATTAATTAGTTGGAATATATGTGGACTACGTCGAAACACAAGATCCTCTATGTGTATCTAGTGCGTGGGCTGCATTCAAGAATATAAAATATTAAATATGGTACCAGAGTCCTCATTAAAATTCCTTCTCTCATGGCCAATCTTGAGCATGCTTCTTCAAGTTTACCTCAAGTATCACAAAGAGAAAATGATATCATTGACTTGAGACGACAATTCGGGAAAACCTTAGTATCATCTTGTTATCATTGATTAGCGAAGATTGATTGATGACATTGTATGTCTCTCGTAATTTACAATTGTTCAAGTGTTCTCAAAATAATGAGAGAGACTCAAATTGAACCTCTACACATATATTCGGCTAAATGTCAGCCCATAATAAACGTGACTCGCATCATCAGATATGATGTCAACATATCTAGTGAAGGGATATAACAAACGCTAGCGGAGTGAATTATAACTAAGTCAAGCTTCTTATTCAAATTACAACCCCCAAATCCTCCTATACGTTTCAAGTGCTGTGAAAGAGGCCTACCCACATATCTCGAAGCTAAAGCGGTACCTAGATACAATGGTCTTGAAGGTATGCACAGCTTCTTAGAAACTCCAGAAAGTTCTTGAATGGAAACTTCTTCTCCCTGTGTTAAAAAACCGATGAATTAAAACTCTACACTACTTTAGCGTACATATGCTTAGTAGTTCTGTTATAAAACAATGACTGCTTCATGAACCTGCAGCGCCACGCGTAAAGCTTGTAGCGGTTCACGTTGTCTGAGTACATCGAATTAACACAAGGATGATGGTTATATTTCAGCTTCCTTGATATGATAAAATTCTGCATAGAGCCTCCCGCTGAGAATGAATACAGACACTCTCCGCCAAAAATGCTGCGGCATTGGACAAGGACCTCATGTCGATCGGTGCCTTCTCTATAGATCAGCTCATGGAGCTTGCAGGCCTTTCTGTTTCTCAAGCTGGTACTCATCTTCTCTATCTCACTGTATCTCAAGTTTAGGCCCACCCGTTGTCTGCTACCGTTCGATACGGGTCGGTGTACGAGTTGATATTGGCCCACGGTCATATATTACGAAAGGGAGTTTTATAGTCAATAGCTTTTTGATTGCTGGTCTGAGTTGTATATCTTTAGCATGAGATTTGGCCTTCCTAACAGTGTAATACAATCGGTGGCCTGGATTGTGAGATTATTAGAAGTTATCATATCGACGGCACGACTGACATGCTATTCGCAGTTTACCGCGTCCATCCTCCCAGAGCCGGTCGTAGAATACTAGTAGCTTGCGGACCAGGAAACAACGGTAAGGAAAACACCGGCCGAGCGGAAGCTTCTTGCTAATAATGCGCTATATGAAGGAGGAGATGGGCTCGTCGCTGCAAGACACCTTTGGCACTACGGATACAAGCCAACCATCTACTACCCAAAACAAAGCAAGAACGATCTCTATCAAGTACAAGCCCAACCCAGAACCAGAGATCTCATAAACTAAGCTCCTTAGCGTCTTGCAACACAACTCAAAACCCTCTCTGTTCCATTCACCGATGATTTCCCTACTGCCATGAAAGAGACGGACCACATCGTCGACGCTATCTTCGGTTTGCTCCATACGCTCCTCCGATCTTGTATTTCTTCTAACTTCTCCTTTTTTAAAAAGGATTCTCATTCTCCGGCGAGGTCCGCGAGCCATTTCCAGCCGTGATTGCAGCTCTAGAGAAGACATCTCTCCCTGTGACCTCGGTCGACGCCCCATCGTCATGGAACATCGAGACCGGACCGCCTTCAGACGGGCCCGGAGCGAGATTCATGCCAGAGATACTCGTGAGTTTGACGGCGCCGAAACCTCTGGTGAAGTGGTTCACCGGTCGGCATTTCATCGGTGGCAGGTATGTGACTTCTGATAAGGGGGCTTCCCGCTCCTGTATTCATGGGCATGGCGAGGCTAATTCCAGGCAGGTTTGTAAGTCCGGATATAAAGGAGAAGTATGATTTAGATTTACCTGAGTACGAGGGCATTGACCAGGTTGTGGAAGTTGACGGAGAAGGCAGCCCGAGATCTAAGGTGTAGGAAGCTAAAATGTGGTGGTATAATTACCCTTCCAAGTAACAAACATAGTTTGTATATCCTCTAGCAAAATCTTATATGTCATGCTTGCAGAAAAGAACAGAACAGAACCGACCAACCAATTCCCAATCATCACCAAGGCTCAATGTCGTCCAGCAAAAGCAAAGAGCCCACACATTTAATTTCCTTCCTTCCTGGTCAATATGAGATTTAGAACAACCGAAAACACTCTTAACCAAGTAACCAAACATATGATCCGAACTCAACTATAATCCTTCAACAAGTCAACTGTGCGAAGGTACTGATGTCGTCTCTGCCAAAGGTGGCCAAGCCCACTCGCTATGTTTTCTGGATACGCATTCAGCACACTCAGCTTTAGCATCTTACTTTACTGCTCGAAGTGATAACACTAAATTTGGAAATACTCTATAACCTGCATTTGGTTATAGTGTTCACCTCACTGCCAAATATGTTTGATCTGTGACACTTCAATTCGAAAGCGTTCTACATTTGCACTCCCCGCCAATCTCGATGATGAGGCAACCTATCTCATCACATCGATAAACAGTTTGTGAAAATCAGGTATGACTATGTAGTGTTGGTATTATGTATATACATTGTCATGTATGCTCTCTCCCATGCACGCCACAATTCGATCTCAGTAGAATACGCCAGTCCCAATGCTTCGACCATATAGGCCTTCCATCTGACCAAAAACTAACTCGCCATCAACCTTCTTCCTTTGCTATGGGTCAACAAAAAGCGAGAAGCCAAGCGCCACCCAATGCCAGCAATGAGCCAACCCACCAAAGCACAACATTCTGAAGCAGGGGGAAAAAAGAACTCGCTAAGACGGAACTTTTGCCACCTTCCAACGCCAAATATTCATACACTGGAGGTTTCCTCCCACAGAATCATCTATATATCTCTAATTTACCTATTAATTTCCTTTTTTTTCTTCCTTCCATCCTTATCCTTCTCCCGTTCTCCGCTTCTAACACGGTCTTTCTCAAGTAACAGACTCAGCTGGCTCTTACTTCTTGCCATCATGCTAGGCACGCTTGCTGATAGCGCACTTGTGCCAGTGGGAAGTGACGGGATAGGTCGTTTAGCAAACATTTCATCCATTTTACCCGCTCCTTTGTGTTTATCTGTATTATGTGGAATATTAGAGGGTCTTGTATCGGTAGTACCTATATCGAGTTGGCCTGTGGCAGGCGCCAGGTTTTGGCTAATTGTGGTGGAACTTTTACTCTTGAGTGGTTGGCTACGGGTTGAAGCTTTGCTACTATGCTCATAATGTCCACCGGCGTCGGTTTGAGCTCTTATAGTGGGCCTTTCGGATCTTTCTTTAGCATTCCTTTCTTCCTCCACATCACGTGGTGCCCTATGAGTATTCGCCGGTGGAAAGGATCCCTCCGATCTACTTGGTAGTTGTGTATCAACCACTTCTTCTGACACATTTACTGCTGAGTTCTTGGGCGGCCGAAATGACGGCGATATCTCAAGATCAGAATCATCGCATGTACTGATTTGCTCTAGCCCAATAGAATGTTCGCCTGTTTCGACTCTCTCTTTTTCTCTCTTCTGCCTCTTGAAATCATGCAAGAGAACTTTCTGCATCTCAAGATCTTCAGCCTCAGCAACAGACATATCCTCTTTTGCAATATCTGTCTGCATGGTCTGCATATTTCGAACAGTTGATGGACCTGGATCTCCATTTGAGATCGAATTCCTGTTTTCTATCCTGTGTAGAGAAGCTGGATAATCATCATCATTGATATGGCTCTCTACCAAAGGTTCTTGGGGTTCTTTCGTTTTTGGGCGACCTTTACCATGAGGTGATTTTGGAGCTTTTGGCTTCTTCAAGACCTTCTCGGGTGAAACCGAAAAGTTCTCCTGAAACTTGGATATTGTAACGGCCTTTTCTTTACCTTTGCCCTTTGGTAGCAGTGCTAAAGGTGGCGGTGTTTCCATTGATGGTGATGTGACATTGGAGAGAGGCAACCCAGACTTGAATTCCGCAGATGACTTTGAACTCGTTCGGCGGACCATTGTCGGCCTCTTTTTCCTTGTAGATGCTATAAATGCCTGGCTTTTCTTCTTCCCTTTCTTTTCCGGCTTCGATATCTGTGGATCGGTAGACGCTGGATCAACGATACCATGTGAATTCGTGCTGATTGAAGAAGCTTCCACTTCGTCATCTGCTTCGATATCTGAACTCGCAGGTGACGCAAAGCCAACGGAAGGTCGCGGTCCGGATGGAGGCGGAGCATCTGCTTTCTTGAGTATAGGCGGTAATGGCGAGACTGCAGGTATCTTGGATGTAGATACAGATGATGTCGTGCTTGGTCTGCTGTCCCCTTGTGCCATAGTAGGTCTTGCATTGGAGGATCCGCCATCAGTATTGGCAGTGTTCTAAGATTCCAAAATTCAGTATGTTGTGGCTTGTGCGAGCAGGGAGCTCATACCGGTGTCTGGGGTCCGCTCTCATCACGATTTGAAGGTCCTCGTAGGGGCATAAAAGTTTCGCCGTGTGAAATATGGGCATATATGCTTGCTACAGTAGAAGCATTCAATTGGCGTCTGTTGCTGCCCCATATACGCCACCAAAACTGTTCTAAACGTATAGCTGTGGGATCGAGAAGCCGTCGCTGGGTGGTGGTATAGACTATTGGGCATTAGAAAGATTCCCTGCGCTCGACAGGGAATTTACAAGTATACCTTTCCACATGCGTTCAATATCATCCCCATTTACCGGCTCGCCAGCTTTTCTCTCAAGGCTTTGCTCTATATGAGGCGCGTTTACCACAATGCCCTTGGGCAGGAGGTTGGGGCGATCATTCGACATCTTTCTATTGTAGCCAGGACGTACCTGCTAACTGAAGCAGCTCTTCTCCTTAGGAGAAGTGCTGCAACAGGTCACCGGTCGATCGATTACATTCAGAAAGTCACATCTGTGAAAGATCGAGGCAAGGAGCAAAATGTGAGAAGTTGTACAGAGTTTCCTTCCAGGAGTGTATTCACAATCAAAGAAGTAAGAATGCTTCAGAAATCTCCAGACTTATCCCACCCAGTATAGATTTCGAAAAAGACGCCGAGGTTGTCTGTTGTGTCACAGCGTTTGGAACAATAGAAATCTAGAAGATCTGTAGAGGGAAAGCTCAACAGGGCGCGTGATGACATGCCAGTAATGCCACTACTTTGGTTAGTGTAGAGATGGGCAGAACGATGCCGGGTCCGCAGCGCCGTACCTGCTTGCAGAGTCAGCGCGATCCTCAATATGAAGACGGAAGAGGGGAACGAACGAGCGGTCGACAAAGCTTACGTGAATGTAGTGATAGGGTGCAGAATATTGGACAAATACACAGCACGCCGAATTGGTGAAGGCGGCTGATTTTAAGGTTTTTTTCTGGGTCGTGGTGACTAGAGATGTTGTCGGGACCGCTTGCCCGCGAGTTTGCAGTCTGTGCTGAGGGGCAAGACTGGATGAAGGACTTCAAACGCTGCCGAGGATAGCCTTCGACCAATTGTTATTATTATTCTTCGACTTTTGGATTGGCTGGTGACTTTAGTCTCGAGAAGCGATGCAAGAACTAGGAGGGAATTTGCCCCAAGGGAGGGGAGAGGTATTCTGTGCCACCAGTCAGTTGTCTTCCCTTGCTTCCAATTCTCAGTCAGCTCGGCGTGCAATAAAGTACCTTCTGTCCACCTGACGAGCCGGTGCTGCTGGTCAAGTGGTACGCATCCGGTTGGTCCCTGGATTGAAAAGAGAGAATCCCAATTGCTGAGTCTGTGAATGAGGGAAGGGAGGCCGTATTGTCTCGATGGGTTGCAGGGCCAGCGCGGAGCAACGGGGAGGAGGAGGTGCAATAATAACGAGGATGGTAGACGTCAATATGGATTAATGACAGGCACGAACCGGATTGATTAGGACGTTGCGTAGTCTCTTTCTATTCTTTGCCCTCTCGGATGCTCTCTGCGTGAGGGAGCTACTGGTATCTCCAGGTCTTGCTCGCGACAACATATCTCTCGCGGTGTTATTCC
>Ga0247807_10001273_pt1 | contig 14924 bp, 19 predicted proteins | sample UWRJL074202C1_FD_179931 | JGI IMG/M metagenome (GOLD analysis project Ga0247807, IMG submission 179931) | Plant litter microbial communities from Arlington Agricultural Research Station in Wisconsin, United States - UWRJ-L074-202C-1 | ecosystem: Environmental > Terrestrial > Plant litter >...
ATTGATAAAACACAAAGATAAGGTAAAAAGCCGTATAAATCACCCGAAAATACTTTTGTAGGCTTTTGAGATATTCTCAATTGATCTTCTGATGCTATTCTTAGAATAGGTTTTGACTCAAAAAAGTTTTTTCTAAACCAGTTGGATGTTGTTGTAATTCCATCCTCTTTTAATATAGCTCCTAAGTAAACTATTCCTAAATTATCTCCATTATATACAGTATTGTTTTCTTTAACTATAGAGCTAATTTTTGTAGCTCTTGAAGCTGTATGAAACTCACCTATTTCAGTTTTTGCATTTGTTGTAGGTGATAATTCGAAAGTATTTAAAGTCAGTGTACCGCCTTCTGGGGAAGTAAAATCTATACGCATACTTAAGTTTCCATCTATCGGAATTGAAGGTATTGGAAATTCAAAACTACCTGTTTCATTCAAATAAACTGTCCAAGTTCCTAGACCTGTTTCCCATTTGCTTTTCTGTATAGCGTCCTCAAAAGGTATTTGGTCGTTTTGAGCTGAATATTTTAAATAATAAGAACCAACATTTATTCTTAAATGAATAAAACTTCCTGTAAAAAAACTTCTTTGATTAGACCATCCTAATTTTAAAGTAAGTAAGTCCCCTTGTAATACTGGTATTAAATCAGCCTGAGCGTATAATACTTTACCTGGATTACCATTCTTTATTATCATTCCTGAAAATGAATTTGGATCATTAACTAATTGATTAGGATATTGTATTGTCCATCCGTCATAATTTAAGCTAGAATCGTGTTCGAAACTCGGATTAGGCATTAATCCGCTAACATAGCCATATTTATAACCAAGTCTATAAGCCGAAACACCGCCTTTTATCCTGATAACTTGGTTTTCATTACAATGGTGCGGATAAAAATTACTTATTTGACTACCAATTGATTTACTTAGGTTTTTACTGTTTAATCCAATATATTGATTTTCTAAATCATATTTTTTAAAACTTACTATTTTGTTTAAATACAATTCGTTAGGTCTAAAAATATACCATTCACCATCCACTTGTGTAACGCAAGCACAAAATATGTCCAACACAGATTTTAATACTTCTTCGCATGACATAATTGTCTCATCGTCTACTTTAAAAAACCTATCGGAATTCATTTTAATTTTAGACAATATATCTAAATCATCTGTCAATGTAAGTCCTTCGTAATATACATTAATAGAGGTGTTAATATTTAAAACAATCCCTGTTCTCTTTAAGCAATAGTAAACAATGTCTAAGGCATTCATTTTACCATTAAAACGAAGTCCATTATCCTTAACAAAAGAAAGATTTTCCAATGCTCCTAATCCATCAACACAACTCAGAGTTATAATCCAATTATCTCTAGTGAACGATTGGAAAATACCATCTGGTTTTAAATATCCAACAAAAAACTCTTTGTTATTTTTATACAATCTAACTTTAAAATCTTGTTCATTTTCGCTGTATAAGTCCTCGAAGTTCAATTGGTCGCTCGCCTCTAAATCAATACTTAATCCGCCGCCTCTTATCGGGTCTAAATGGTCTTTAACACTTCCTTTTTCTATGATTATTTTACCGTTAACTTCTTTCGCTGAACCTCCAAAATCACGCCCATAAATGCCTAAATAATATGAATCATTTACGTGGTTTGAATACTGTATGAAATATTTAAGGTTGTACCCCTCAGTCGGTACGTCAATAATAGTGTACGTTAAATTTCCTGAAACAATAATAGAAACTCCTTCATAATTTATTAAAACTTCAATAGTGTCATTTACTTGCTGATAAGTTATTTTGTCGTAGATAAAATTAGTTCTCAAATAATCTATTGTGCGTTCTATTGTTTTTTGCAGTGTAGATTGTACAGGTATTACGCTATAGTCTATATTCGCATTAGTTAATCCATTTGTATACGGAACTAATATACCTCCAATAGCTATAGTATAATTTAAATTATCAGTAGACACTGGATTACTAGAAAATGATATTATTATTTTTTTTGCCATTTTATCCTATTGATAGATTACCACCTAATCTTGTGTTTTTATCCAATGTATTTGAAATCACTCCTATTAAAGATTGTCCAGATATTTCAAATACTACTTTTCCTCCTGAAAACCCTGAACCGCTACTATATGAGCCACTATTTGAGGATGGAGAACTATAGTTTGCACCTGTATTCATTGACGAACCAGAAGATCCTTTTTGTGAAGCACTACCTATTGCGCCTCCTGCCGCTTTCAACGCTACACCAACCGCTATAGCTGCAATACCTGCCCCTATAGACAACGGACCACCTGCCGAAATAGCTAAATCTAATTTACCTTTAACAACTGCTAATGTACCGTATTTTATAAGCAATCCCCCCATATCAGAAAGGAATTTACCCATACTTTGCAAAAGAGTGTTCCCAATCGAACTTAACACACTTCCACCAGTTGCTAAAGCCTCACCTATCGAACTACCTAAATTGCTAAAAGTATCTTGCAAACTGCCTGTAATTATGTTATTCATTTCATTGTTGAAATTATACATAAGTTCAAGCATTGCCAAAGTCTCAGAGTCGAAACTAATTCTAATTCCCTTCATTGAGGTAGCAATCAACCCCTCTGCTCCTTGTACATTTTTTGCAATTTGCATTATTTGCCCAGAAGTGTCTTCTAGTCCTTGTGCTGTTAATGATGAATCTATCCCTGTAACCTGAGGGGTTGCGTTTGGAGCTTTTGTTTTTTTAGCTGCTTTATCCTTTTCAGTTTCTAATTTTATGAATGCTGCATATTGACTATTTAAACTACCAGTTAATCTATCCTGATCCGTCTTGTTGGATTGCAAATCTTTGCTTAATCCTCTTAATGTAGCTGAGTATCTAAATGCTGCTAAAGCAGTTTTCCCAGCAGTCGTTAAACCTTGAGCATTGCCTTTTTCAAGTTCTCCGACCAAGTCAATTTCGCCTCTTAATTGCTTCATTAAAACAGCTTTTGCATTTGCTGATTCCTGAGCAGAAAGCTTATACATTTTGAATTGAGATTCAATAGAGTTATTTATCTTGCTGTTGATATTTTCTTCTTCTTCCGCAAGTTTTACAATTCTATCAGTTAATGCTGCTGCTTTTGCTTTTGCAATTAAAGCAGAGGTTACTTCTTTTACAGCTCCCGCAACATTCCCATTAAGTATTTGTTCTTTAGTTAAGTTTCCAAAGTAAGCAGGATATTCTGATTGCAGTTTTTTAACAGCTAGTAATCTATCATTCATAGATAGATTTACATTTTTGGCAGTCTCTACGTAAGCGTTCATAGCAGATATTTGACCCTGAGAACCTTTTACAGCTTCTGCATTAAGTTCTTGCATTGCTTTTTTGTTCTTGTCAAAATCTCCAGTTAGCTTATTAAAAACATCACCTACGGTTATTCCGTTTTGGCTCATGTAAGTAAGCCCAGATGTGACTAAAGATATAGCTAGGGTAACACCTCCTGCTCCAGCCAAAGACCCTGCAAAAGCAGCTAAAGCTGCCTTGGCGCTCCCTGTTTGATTAATTAAATAACCAAAAGATTCAGCGAAAGCAGTAACGTTATTCCCATATCCTTGCGGCCCATACGGTGCGTCTTGAACAATTCTACCAAATTGAGTAAGCGCATTAGATCCATTAGCAACTTTTGGAGCAAATGAACCAAAAGACTTCCCAGTACTAGACAAAGATTCTTTTAAATCGGTAAGTTTGTTTTTAGATGCAGCAATTTGCTTATCTAAATCAGAAGTATCAAGTCCTAATTTAGTTTGCTTTATCTTTAGATTACCAAGTCTTTTTAACTTAGCTTCTGCTGCCGCTAATTCTGCATTTAATTCTGAAGAATCAGCACCTAATTGTACCTCTAATGCCATTACTTTTTGTTTTTTAAATACTCTTTAGTAGCTTCTAAAAATCTTTCTTTGTGAGCCTCAGAAAGACCTGAGTTTTGTTTTTTGTCAATACCTAACGGCATGAATTGTTGCAATGTAGGCATTTTCTTTTTTCTGTGAATTGAGGCTGATTCTACGTGCCAAGCCAAAGTTCTGATTTTGTCCCAATCCCTATCTTCTTTTCTTTTCCAAGCAAATAGGCGAATTTGAAACTCCGCAAAAGACATATCATAAACACGCTTTAATGTTGGAATACCTAATTCGCCTATAGCAAATGAAATAACGTCTTTTTGAAAATCTATTTCTTGGGTTTCGTCACTTTTTTTTTATCATCTACAGGAACATCTTGCATCATTGCATTAATGTAAGCTATATAGAATTGTTTAAACAAATCTCCTGTAATACCACCATTTTCATCAATGTAATCAAAAACATCTTCTTGCGTAAAATCAATAGTCAATCCTATCCTTTTACAAGCGTATAAACGTGAATAATACATGAGAGTAGGAATAAGCAAAGCATCGTCCATACCCTCAAATTCAGTCAGTCTTTTGCCTGTTCCGTTAACTAACTCGTTCAAGAATCCAAGTCCTAGATAATATTTAATTCCTAGTAATTCTATTTTCGTTTTTTGCATAATATTAAACGCTTGGCGCTAATGGATCTGTTTTGGAAATATTACCTGAACCATCAATAGTTAATGAAAAAGATGCAAACTCATCTCCAGTAGGAGCTTCAAACCCTAATGCGGTAATAATTCCAACACCATAATAGGCAAGTGCTCCAGATCCTGAATCCATTTTCCAATTAGTACTTTCTCCTGATTGTATGATATCAACAAAAAAATCATGAGAAGCTTTAGTATCGTCTCCTGTTGCTACAGTAGTATCTATAGCTATTGCCTCAGCTTCAACCGTATATGAGAAAACTCCAGCTTGTTTTTCAATTACACCTGGGGCGCATTTTGTTTGTGACTCAATAACTGCTCTCTCCATGTTTAACGAATTAGAGGTTAAACAAGCCGCTGGACGATAAAGTTCTCCATCCCAAATGTAAAGAATTAAGTCCTCACCTTTTATTTTATTTGCCATTGTATTTTATTTTAAAGTTAAATTAAGTCTTAAAAATGAACGAAATATATTTTCAGTATCAGTCACCGTTTCCAATGATGTTTCGTATTCGATGTTTTGCGTTACGTTTGTAAATCCTGATACAGTAATTTTAGGGTTTAATAAATCCATAACCGCCTGTTCAATATCATTCAACAAAACACGACTACCTGTATTTCCCGAACTTGTATAACGTGTGTAAATTTCAATTAATAAAGAACATTGCCACTCATATTCACATTTAGTATTTTTCAATACATCCTTATCTTGAGCGGTCATTAAAATGTATTCAGTTAAATTTGAATTACCAGTTACACGACTATCAAAGCATTTAATAATCTTTGAATTAACTACAATATTGTTTGTTAAGTCAAAAATTGCTTTTCGTATATACTTGTCTGGATTTACATTAACTGCCATGCTGTAAAGATAATCAAATTTTCTTATTTACCGACTTCAAAAGTTTTTCTAAATTAACCACTAAATCTTTTTTACCTTTCTGATAAGATGGGTATAAAAAAGGTTGTGGATTTATTCCAGCCCCTAGTATTTTGGCTAGTATTGGGTAAGCTGCTTTTTCATCAATACCTTTTGATTTACACCAAACTTTAATAGCTTCTAAAGCATCTTTCCAATTTCCCCGTCCTTTTCCTTGAAACTGTTTCGCCATTTCCGCAAACTCAGCAGGAACTTTTACTTTTGTTCCTGTGCCGAACTCCATGTAAGCTCCGTATGTTTCATTTACAGTAACCTTCCAAGTTAGGTTTTTTACTTTTTCATGTGATATAGACTGAGCTAATTTACCAAAGTTTTTAGGGGCTAGTTTCTTTGCATCGGATTCAATTTGAACAACAATCGCTTCAATTTCAGCATTAATTTGTTTTTCAATTTTTTCTCCAAACTTTTGTAGCTCCGAAATTGTTTGCCTAACTCCCTGAATCGCCATTTGCTATGATATTTAATTCTCTGAATAATTCATCATTGTATCGAATATCATTTACAACACGTTTAACTCCTTTATATTCAATAGTCAAATTATCAATATTGCCTGGTGTTAATTTTGGAGTTGCACGAATATTAAACGACCAATTATCTTTAATATCCGATTTGCCTATCTGAGTATCACGAAAAGCAGAATTTTGCTTTATTTCAGCCCAAAACGAACCAATAAGGACTTCGGTTGCGATATTCCCACCGTAACCGTCTGGCACATCTTCTGTACCGTAAATATTTATTCTTTTATCGTATTGTCTAGATAGCACCGTTTCTATTTGTTGTATTGTTAATTACTCCGATTAAATCGTTACCGCTTATTTCAAAAACAGTATTTTTAGATTTTAAATACTTTTGAGCATACATAATGTTTTGCAAAGCATGCAGATGATGCCTAAAGTCATTTGCATCGTCTGGATGTAATTCGTTTTTAGGAATACTCATAAATTCATTCCATAACTCACGGCTTTTGTCTAAAACTTTATCTTGACTATCCATTATATAAATCTTTTTTCAACGTCCAACGCTTCAGTTACACTAATCGGTATCATTTGGCTGTTAACTTGTTTCTCTGATTCGTAGTACCACACTTTAATCATCTGCAAAGCTGATTGAATAAAAATGTCAGGCACCTCATCAGCTAAATATCCAACATTCAAAGTTACTGTTTTTACATCTGGGAATATCGTGTACATTGTTCGTGTTAAACTCCACGGAGCAGGATCTGTTACAACCGAATTAATCGGATAATCATAAACCTTTACTTGACATGATCCATTATAAACAACATCACGCGCATACATAAAATGTCTTGTGCGCTGTTCAACGTAACGCAAAGATGCATTAATCATTGAAGTAATTTCCGCATCATCTTCCGTTAAATCTGGATCAATACGCAAATAATTCTTTGCTCGTTCTAAAGTTATTACTGATAAATAGCTCATTTGTTTATTTCTTTAAGTTTCTCTTGATAAGCTAAATGTGCATCATACTCGTTTTTAAACCTACCTATAAAAATCTGTTTACCATTAATAGATATTTGTGAGTTCCATCTTTTTCTGCTTTTTATCCAGCTAACGCCCGTGTATTTAGAAATGCCTCTAGATTCTTTTGAACAATTCTCTCTATTGTTTAATATTTGTAAATTGTTTTCGTTATTATTTAATTTATTACCGTCTATGTGGTCTATAACTTTATCATGAGTCCCGTCAGTTATATGATTTTTAAAAGCTCTAGCCACCAATTGATGCACATACATTGACTTACGATTAATACATACTCTTAAATAGTCATTGTTAACAATTTGTTTTAATATTTTGCTTTTTACAGTATGCTTTTTACCGCAACTTCTTATTAATAACCGGTCTTTGCTTTTTACATTGCCTAAATTACTAACTTGATAGTGTAAGATCAAGGGAATGTCTTTCCAAATTTCTTCTATATCCATATTGCATAATTGTTTGATTCAAAGATAATAAAAAAAGAGATACATTTATATATCTCTTTTAATCTCCTTTCTTTTAAAATTATCTATAACTCAAATTTGCAAATGTTTTGCCTGAATCAGTCATTATGTAGTTGAATTGACCTTTATACAAAGGAATGAATTTACTACCCTCGTTAATTACCAAAAAAGCATAACAGTTTTTTGTAAAATTATCACTTTCTGGGTCTAAATCCGCAACATGAAATTTGCCAAAATCAACTTCGAATGCTTTTGAAAACTCATCGTAATTGGTATCTCTTTCAATTAATTGATACTGATCGCCTAAAACGATGTTTGTCTGCGTGTTATCATTTAACACTTTTCTTAAAATAAAACTCATGTGTGTATGTATTTATATATAATCCCTACTCGTTAGCTTTTCGGGTTCCGCTTTTTATTTTTAGGCTTATTTACATAAGTCTGTTTCTTTTCTCCTGCTTCTTCAGCCTGTTTAGTTTTAATCAAATAACCGCCTCTTGTTGCTGTTACTTCGATCGTATCTCCTGCTGTGTGATTTAAGTATGGTTTTAATAATGTGATTTCCATAGTGTTGTTTTTGTGTGGACTTTAAAGGAATCGAACCTTTGACCGCCTGTTTATGAGTCAGATGCTCTAACCATCTGAGCTAAAAGTCCGTTGTTTATATTTTCAAAGATAGTAAAAATATTGTTTGCGTATTTAAAAAAGTTTATTACATTTGTCGTGTAATAGTTTCGTCCGACATTAGAAACTTAAACTTTTAGCCTTTTTAAATGAGGTTACCCGTCGGACGGTAATTGATTTTAGAAAGGCATTTTTAATTTATATAAGTTATGACAAAAGAAGAGGTTTTACAAAAATGCACAATTGAGGGATTAGTAGTTAAATTACCAATAGGCCAATTAGATAGAAAAGTTTATAAAGATGTTGCAAAATCCTTAGAACTTATTGGGGGTAAATGGAAAGGCGGTAAAGTTATGGGATTTGTTTTTTTACAAAATCCAACTGAATTACTTAGAGAAATACAAAGTGGACAAAAACGCAATCTAAAAAAAGAATTTCAATTTTTCGGAACTCCTGATTTGTTAGCTGACAAATTAGTTGAATTGGCTGAACTTACAAATCAGGATATTATTTTAGAACCAAGCGCGGGGCAAGGCGCAATTATAAAAGCAATAAACAAAGTCGTAGATGTAGTTCCTGATTGTTACGAATTAATGGATGTTAATGTTTTTATTCTTGGAAAATCAGAATTAAAATTTAATTTAGTTGGTAGTGATTTCCTTGAAAACCAAGATTATTACACTAAAATAATCGCTAACCCTCCGTTTAATAAAAACCAAGATATTGACCATTTAAGATTGATGTACAAATACTTAATTCCTAAAGGTCGTTTAGTTTGTATTACTTCTGAAAGCTGGGTAAATGGATCGCATAAAAAGCAACAAGAATTTAGAACATGGCTAAAGTCTGTAAATGCTACTATTTTAGATGTTGAAAGAGGTTCTTTTAAAGAATCAGGCACAATGGTTGGAGGTAAAATAATTGTAATTGACAAATATCCTAATTAATAATATTAAGTAAAATAAATAAAAAGCCAATCCTAATCGATTGGCTTTTCTACTTTTTCCGCTAAGCCTCTTTCAATAGCCGATAATGCTCTTTCGGTTGGCAAATAAATTTGTTCTCCTATTTTGTACTTCTGAACAATTGCAATAATACGCACCTTAATTGTATTTTCCTCAAACCATTTTAAAGCCGATTCAAAAAAAGTAATCCAATGTTCTTCTTTGCCTAATTCTTCAAATTCTGGTACTTTTAAATCACGTTTAATAATAGATTCAAACGGAATGTTATCCATTTCAAACGGCACAATATAACCGTTAACGCCGTTAGTTATTTGTTCTTTACCGGAGGTAAAAGGAGTGATTATACAAGGTGTTTTTACCTGCATGGCTTCGTAAACTGAATAAGCGAATCCCTCTGTATCTGATAATTGTACTAAATAATCGGCTTGGTTAATTAATTTGTGTGGTTCGGTTGTGATTCCTTTGAAATGTACATTCCTGCATGCAGAAAACTCTTTAACTATGTTTTTAGCGTATTGAGTTGTATTGTCGCCATAAACATCCCAAGTGTATTTTATTTTCTTAGCATCCAATTGTTTAGCTAACTGCAACATTCTTTTAAATCCTTTTTCTCCAGATAAACGAGAACAAGTAATCAATGATAAAACCTTGTTTTTCTTCTTCTTTTCGTGCTTAATTGAGTTGTCTAAAAGGTTGTGAATAACCGCGTCACTTTTTAATTTAGTAACATGTTCAAATCCTATTTTCACCGTTTCTCCCACGCAAACATGATGTGTAGTTAATGGATGCTTTTTATAATTAAACGCCCATCCGTCAATTATATGCCTATAGTCAGCATGTACCATCTGCACGTATATTTTAGCCTCTATTTTATCAAATGCTGATTTACCCCAAGCAGATGAACTTATAAATATATCGCACGAATAAGTTTTATTAAATGCTAATTTAGAAACAGTACAATATTCTTCCATTTCAGTAATTAACGATTGATTAGCTACATTATCATACAACAAAGTTATATCATAGTGCTTTGACATTCTTTTGCAGAAGTTCTTTGTAAAGGTTTCCACACCTCCAACAGCGTTAAAGTTGCTTATATAGATTATTGCTTTCATAAAATAAAGGTATTAAAAAAGCCTATCGTTTCCAATAGGCTTTAGTTTATAATTAACCAATAGATTACACAGAAGGTGTGGCCAATGATCCTTTTACAATAGCATCATCATTGAAGATTACTAAAGTAATTCTTTCCTCGATTCTGAACATTACTTTGTTTTGTTTTGCCAAAGTAGAATCTTCAAACATTCTTAACTCAGGAGCTAACCTGTTTACTAACAATGTAGCTGTTCTATCGAATGCTAAGAAGTTATCTGCACCCAATTGAGTAGTAGTTGCGATGTTTAAACCTGCAACTCTTAAGCGTCCATTTTCGAATGCTACAGTCCCTGGAGGCAAATCATATTCACCAGATCCTTCAGCTTTGTTCAATCCGATTTTTACAGCGTCTCTTACGTTAAGAATAGCAGTATTTCCTTGATAAAATTCAAAAGTATCTTCTGGAATTTGACCATAAGCAGCGTCTACAATTTTATCAACTGCAGCAGTAAATGTACCATCGTAAGCCGTTGCAACATCAACAAGCCCCTGTACTGGGTTTGAATCAGCAGTACCATTCAAAATAAAGTTGTTCTCAGCCACTTTTAAGCTGATTAACATTTTAGATTGTAGGTAGCTTAACAACCATTCAATGTCATCTAACATGTCACGGTCAACAATAACGTAACCAGCAATCCATTTAACAAAAGCCGTTTGAGTAGTTAAATCAAAATCCATTTGTGGCTTATCTCCAGATCCCGTTACCCATGTTGCAGCTCCACCTTCTCCGCCGTTTTCTTTTGGATAAATGATAGAACTTTTAGTTGTGTTACCTTGTGGCAAATAATCAGAAAGCCAAACTCTATCGTAAGGATTAATGATTAATGCGTTACGAACGTCCTGTGTAAAAGGTGTCGACCCTGGGAAGTTAGCAGCAATAGACATATCCCCAACCGCTTTAAATTCCATACACAACTCAGGAGAGTTTTTCTTATGGTTTTGAATAGCATCTTTGTTTGCCATAATAACCTCAGCAAGATATTCGTTGAAAGTTTTAGTTTCAAGGTTTTTATCTCCGTTAGCTTGTTTTAAACGAATATCCAATTTATCTAAGTGATCCTGCATTGCAAGTGACTTAGTTTGGAAATCAGCTTTTACAGCTTCAATTTCAGCATCAATCTTTTCAGACTGTCCTTTGTATTTTACTTCTACTTGCTCGATTGCAGCCTGTAAATCAACTTTCGATTTAGCCTCGAATTTCTGCGTTAAGTCTGCTTTTAAAGACTCTAATTCTGATTTGATATCTAATTCCATTTTTAATTTGTTTTAAGTGTTTCTCTAAATGATTTTATTGCGTCGATAATCGGCTGTTCAGTCAGGGTGTTAGGCTCTAACGGCTCATCAGAAAGTGATTTTAATAATGTTTCAATCTCTTTTAGTCTTTTATCAGAGTAATCAAGATTGTATGATTTCTCAATTAACGACAATATGCCGTAATGAGATTTAATACTTTTTATGTCTTGCACTGTTGCAAGTTTGTTGGATGCCCAATTAGAAAGAAAAGAATATTCACCCAAGAAATACTCTTGAATAATGGATTTGTTCTTTAAATCACGTCTTACTGCTTTATGCCCAATTGACAACTCTGCGCTCAAACCGTTATCAAACATCAACTGTACATCTGTGAACATGTCGCGTCCTAAATCCTTCTTCATGTTGAATTGGGTTTTAGTAAGCAATCCGTAAGTGTCTTTGGTGTCAATTTCTAAAGGCACGCCAATCATTAATGTAGGATTGTGATCTTTTAAGACACGAATTCTCTTAAAGTTTTCAGATACCGTTTTATCAAACGACCCGTAAGCAGAAATATCACCGTCTGAATCGGTGTTATTGTAAACATTTGCATAAGCAACTACAATTCCTTTTGCTTCATCTAAATCTTTTAGATCGTAACTTAATTGTTTAAAAGAATCTATTTCCATTACATATTTGTTTTTAATATTAACATTCCATCAGCGTCACGCCTTGGAACAAATGTAAGACCACAACGGCAGTTTATAACGTTTCCTGCACTAGCCATTGTAGCACCTGGATAATCTATATTTTCACCACCAACAAAAAAAGGTTTGTCTAATTCCTGTTTTTGGTTATTCATATCTAAATGATCGTAAGGCGTTATTCTTGTTCTGTTATCCTGAACGCTTAACCAAACTTTATCAAGAACCAAATCGCTTGATTGAGCTGTTTTAATTGCGCTTAAATTTGATGCGCTTGTTGTTTCTGTTCTTGCAATTCTTAATGCTTGGTATTTATAAAACGTTTGCGACTTTGAAATAATGTTGTAAATAGCGTTTCGTAAATCAATAACAGTTCCATTATCACCAAGTGTTTTTTTAATGCTGTCAATAATATCTTTTATCAATGTATCACGAACAGAAGTAATTTTTACACCTCCTTCGCTAGACAAAAATAGTAAAATTTCCTTTAATAACGTTTCATTAAATAAAACATTTGCTTTAGTAACCTTTTCTAAAGAATTATTTACCTTGTTTCCATAGTTTAATCCGATGGTTTTATAAATATCAACGAACATATTGTAAACATCTTTTTGATGGACATTTATCGTTACAAGAACTTCATAGTTATACAATTCCATGTTATCAACAGGGATACTACTCAGAATATTTTTTATGTGTTTCTGAACAATTCTGTATGCTTTACGTTCATAAATAATATGTTGTTTTTGCCAGTTCATTAATTAAATCCATCAGTAATTAAATGATAAGTTATGTGCAACCACATAATAACTCCTATAAAAGCAAAAAATATTAATGCTTGGTCTAATTTAGAATATTTATAATTAGTTCTAAAAATAAATCTGATTAAATGTCCCATAACTATATTTTATTAGCTTCATTAAAAACTCCTTCGCTTACATCGTCAATTCTTTGTTTTCCACTATTAATCCAAACAACATCCATACCTTCTTGGTCAATTGTCTCGTATTTAAACGCTGTTCTAAACTCGTTTGGTGTCATTGGAATCATGTTCAATGCTTCTGCCATTTGTTTCATATTCTCCTGCATTTCTGGTAACTCTGTAACATCCCATTCAATAACACAGTTTTCATAACCTTTAAACAAAGGTAAGAATGATTTGTTTAAAGCTGATTGAAGTAATACTAAGTCGGGTTTAATATTTTCAGTAATCAAAGTTTTTTTAGCCTCTAAGGTTTCAGAACCACCTCCGAGCCTTGATTTACCGTCAGCGTTTAATAATTCATCAGGATAATTAAGCACATTACATATTTGCTTTTGATCCCAATTTAGATAATCAAAAGGTTTTAGTTCGTCAGTTGTTAGTGATATCCTTTGAAATCCTATCTCAGCAGAAGAAGCTCCAATTTTACCTAATCTTCCTGGGTCTTTATCCATCTCAACTAATCTTTCTTTTAAAGATTGTGCTTGTTCTGGTGTCAACGGAGTTCCTTTCCCATATAAAAAACCATAAGCTCCTGCCGATTTAAGCATTTGAATATTGGTATCAATTGCGCTATTTTGAGATTGTAAATTTCTCAAACCTGCTCTTAAACGAGACTGTCCGTACAAATGTGATCCTGATTTATCATAATTAGGATTAACAGTTTTTATGTGAATTACATCTTTTTGCTCAAAACGAATATATCCAGTTCCGTCAACAAGCATATAGTAATCAATAGGATTTTCATCGAATAAAATATTAGCATCCTTTTTTAAAACTATCTGCATCATGTGAGCTGGCAAAGCATAACATAATTTAGGAACTCCTTTGTTTATTCCGTCCTCTGGAGACAAAGTATAAAGATAAAAGTTTCCTATTAAATCTAAGTAAGTTTTGTAAAGACCCCATATATCAGACCACGTTTGGTTGGGATTCGGCTGATCCATTGGGAACGGCTTTTCTTCATCTTTATAAGCTTTTGTTTCAAGTTTTACCTTGTCCAAATACTGCTTAATAGAAAGAACGCCTTTAGTAGCATAATCAAGCTGTTGTAATTTCTTTTGTGCTTGTTTGTTTTCAATTTCTTTCACGGCATAAGGAACTGAAACTAATTTTACAGCTGATTTATTTATAATAGAATAAACCGTAGGGTTTTCGTTATACCCTTTTTTTAGATACGTTTCGTTTTTAGGGTCATACTTAACATAACCAATCCCTATCCATTCATAGAAAGCCTGATTATACGCATTCCTTGTCTGTTTATTTCCTGTAAGGTAATCCCAACCTAATTGTAAAACGTTCTTTGCCATGTTTCAAAGATAATAAATTATTTGTTATGTGCTACACTATAAAAAATGCAGGAGCTTTGTCTAGATAAAATCTCTCATGTATCATAAACATATCCATTAAATCTGGTGAATCCCCGTTTAATTTAGCTTTCATTTCATCTTTTCCATTAATTTGAAGCTTGCCGTCCATGTCTACCTTTTTACGTTTTATTGCCTTTCTTTCATGCATAAAACGCTGTTTAACTGTCATTTTATCATCATACATAGTATTTGCAACTTCTTCGCTTATTTTGTATTTCCCTTCTCTTACTTTATCTCCTGAACGATAATAACATTGCGTTTTAAGATTAGGATAATTTTCTTTTACTCCGAAATCTTTATCGCCTTGCTTCAGTTCAGGATTAGGGAATGGGCTGCCTCCATTATTGAACGGAATTGATCCAACTATAAAACCATCAATAAAACTACCCACTCCATCAGCATCATAGCAAATGTTTTTATT
>Ga0247807_10001274_pt1 | contig 14900 bp, 12 predicted proteins | sample UWRJL074202C1_FD_179931 | JGI IMG/M metagenome (GOLD analysis project Ga0247807, IMG submission 179931) | Plant litter microbial communities from Arlington Agricultural Research Station in Wisconsin, United States - UWRJ-L074-202C-1 | ecosystem: Environmental > Terrestrial > Plant litter >...
GGCGAGAACTACGCAGAGGTGCTCACCGAGGACGGGCTCGCGCAGCGCGACTTCGGCACCAGCATCCGCAACAACTTCTACTACGTGCTGCTGGTGGTGCCGCTGCAGACCGCCCTCGCGCTGTTCCTCGCGGTCCAGGTGAATGCGCGTGTGCTCAAGGGGCGCGGGTTCTTCCGCACGGCGTTCTACTTCCCGTCGGTGACGTCATCCATCGCCATCACCACGATCTTCATCTTCCTGTTCACGGCGACCGGAACCGTCAACTCGATCCTCGAGTGGCTCGGCGTGAACGGGCCGAACTGGTTCGCCGACCCGACCGGTGTGCTGCACACGGTGCTCGGCTGGTTCGGGGTCGGCAAGGCCGGCGCACTGTCGGCGGCCGGTCCGCTCGGGCTGACCTGGTGGGACTGGTTCTCCGGCCCGTCGGTCGCGATGTGCGTGCTGATCATCCTCGCGATCTTCACCACGTCGGGCACGTTCATGCTGCTGTTCCTCGCGGCGCTGCAGAACATCAGCGGCGAGATCGACGAGGCGGCCTCGGTCGACGGCGCCGGCCCCGTGCGCAAGTTCTTCTCGGTCACCCTGCCGATGCTGAAGCCGACCCTGTTCACGGTGCTCACCCTCGGGCTCATTGGCACCTGGCAGGTCTTCGACCAGGCCTACCTGCTCGGCGACGGGCGCCCCGCCAAGACCACCCTGTTCCCCGCCTATCTCGGCTACAAGACCTCCTTCGACGGGCTCAACTGGGGTGAGGGGGCGGCGATCTCGTTCATCCTGTTCGCGATCATCGTCGTGCTCACGCTGCTGCAGCGGTACATCCTGCGCGACCGTGACCTCGGACGCTCGGGGCTGCGGCGGGCAGCGAAGGCCCAGGCGAGACTGCTTCGGGATGCCACGGACACCCCCGTCGAGCGGAAGCCCGGCGGCGTGGAGAGGAGCCGGTCGTGACCACTCTCGAGCAGGCGGCCATCCAGACGGACCGGCCCATCCGCGCGCACCGGCGCTTCCGATGGATCGGGGGAAAGGCCGGCGCCGGCATCGCCATCACCTACCTGGTGTTGATCCTGCTGGCCCTCATCTACATCTACCCGTTCCTGATCTCGATCTCGTCGAGCTTCAAGACCGACGCCGAGTCGACCCAGTCGCCGCTCAACCTCATCCCGCAGACCTGGTCGTTCGCGGCGTACGAGCGGCTCTTCACCACGGTGCCGCTCCTCCAGTGGGCCGGCAACTCGACCATCATCGCGGTGATCGTCACCTTCAGCCGGGTGTTCTTCGACTCGCTCGCCGGCTACGCGCTCTCCCGCCTGAGGTTCCGCGGACGCACCGTCGTCTTCGCGGGCCTCATCGCCGTGATGGCCGTGCCGAATGTGGCCCTGCTCATCCCGCGCTTCCTGATCCTCAAGGAGCTCGGCCTCTACAACAGCTACGCCGGGATGATCGTGCCGCTGCTCATCGACGCGGCGGGGATCTTCATTATGAAGCAGTTCTTCGAGTCGATCCCGGTGAGTGTCGAAGAGGCCGCACGCATCGACGGCGCGGGTGTGTTCCGCACCTTCTGGACGATCGTGCTGCCGATGGCGCGCCCCGCGCTCATCACGCTGTTCATCCTGAGCTTCCAGGGCTCGTGGAACGAGTTCGCGCACATCATCGTGTCCCGGCAGGACCAGTCGCTCAACACGCTCACGACCGGCGTCGCCTCGCTCACCTCGGGCCAGCTCGGCAGTGGCAACCAGTACCCGCTGCAACTCGCGGCGGCCGTGCTCATGTCGATCCCCGTCGCCGTGCTCTTCTTCATCTTCCAGAAGCGCATCATGAACACGACCGAGGGCGGCGAGAAGGGGTAGCGCGGGCGGCGCGGGTCAGCCGAACAGCGCGTACCCGAGCGCACAGGCTCCGACCCCGAGCAGCAGATTCAGCAGCACAGAGGATGCCGCGGCTCCCGCCCTGCCGTCGAGCACCTGCTGCACGGTCTCGACGCTGAACGTGCTGAAGGTCGTGAGTCCGCCGCAGAAGCCCGTGACCGCAATGAGCCGGAGGTCACCCTCGAGCGTCGCGACGGCGATCCCGGCGAGCAGGGACCCCACGACGTTGACGGCCAGCACGAACCAGCGGGCGGAGACGAGGGATGCGCCGTAGCGCAGTGCGGCTCCCGCGACGCCGGCGATGAGCACGAGGACGAGGGTCATGCGCGACGCCCCAACCGGAGGCCGGCGAAGGCGGCGGCGAGCCCGCCGAGGAGGGTGGCCGCGAGGTAGGCGAGCGCGGGCATCCAGTCACCGGCTGCGGTGAGGGAGACCAGCGCGACGGCCACCGCGGAGAAGGTGGTGAACGTGCCGAGCAGGCCCGGGCCGAGGGCGGCCTTCAGGGCGGGCGACGCGGTCGGCCAGAGGCGGGCGACGAGCAGGCCGAGAGCAAAGGATCCGACGATGTTGATGAGCAGGGTCGACAAGGGGGTCCCGATCAGGACGTCGACGCCGAGGCGCAGCGCCGTGCCCGCGAGGGCGCCGAGGAGCACGGCGGGCAGGAGACGCATCTCTCGAGACTACGACTTGGCCGAGGGTGCCTTGGGGGCGGGTTTCTGGGGAGTCGCCTTCTTTGCGGCGGGCTTCGCGTGCGGGAGCGGCTTGCGCATCACCGGACGCACCGGCTCTCCACGACGCGCCTGGCCGGGCAGCGGACGCTGCGGGCGCGTATAGAGGGCCCTCGTCGAGTCCAGCAGCCACGGCACCAGCGCGACCGTCACACCCGGGCAGAGCATGAGCTTCTGGCGGATGCGGCGACCCTTGTGGTTGTGCAGGATCTGCTCCCACCAGTGCCCCACGATGTACAGCGGCGTGTAGACGGTGACGACCTCGGAGCCGTGCTCCTCGCGGTGCGCCTTGATGTACATGATGAGCGGCATCGAGATGTCTCGGTAGGGCGACTCGATGATGCGCAGCGGCACCTGGATGTTCGCCTTGTCCCAGGCCTCGAGCAGGCGCTCCGACGCGGCATCGTCGATGTTGACGTGAATCGCCTCGAGGCTGTCGTGGCGGGCAGCGATCGCGTAGTCGATGGCCTTGAGCATCGGCTTCTGCATGGTGCCGACCAGCACGACGGCGTGGTCTCCGGTCGCCCCGAACACCGTGGTGTTGTCGACGGCGACGCCCTCGGCGACCCGGCGGTAGTACCGGTTGATGCGCAGCATCACGAGGAACAGCACGGGCATGATCGCGAAGACCAGCCAGGCGCCGTGGGTGAACTTGGTCACCGTCACGATGAGCAGCACCGTGAAGGTGAGGGTGGCGCCGATGGCGTTGATGAGGCGGCTGCGCTGGATCTGCCCGCGGTCGCCCTCGCCGCGTCGCAGCATGCGCGTCCAGTGCACGACCATGCCGGTCTGCCCGAGCGTGAAGCTCACGAAGACGCCGATGATGTACAGCTGGATCAGCTGGGTCGGGTTGGCCTGGTAGATGATGATCAACACGATCGCGACGGCCGCGAGGGCGAGCACGCCGTTCGAGTAGACGAGACGGTCGCCACGGGTGTTGAGCGACTTCGGGGCGTAGCTATCGCGTGCGAGTACGGAGCCGAGCAGGGGGAACCCGTTGAAGGCGGTGTTCGCCGCGAGCAGCAGCACCGCCGCGGTGGTCGCCTGCACCACGAAGAACATGATCGTGTTGTCGCCGCCGAAGACCGCGGCCGCGATCTGGGCGATCACCGTGCGCTGCGGGTTGGAGGTGTCGAAGCCGATCAGGTCGGACGCCCGCTCGGCGTAGTGCACATTGGTGAGCAGCGCGAGGGTGGTCACGCCGATGAACATCGCGATGGCGATTCCGCCCATGAGCACGAGGGTGCGCTGCGCGTTCTTGACCTTCGGGAGGCGGAAGGCGGGCACGCCGTTCGCGATCGCCTCGACACCGGTGAGCGCGCTGCATCCACTGGCAAAAGCACGAAGCAGCAAGAGGATGACGGCAACCTGCGTCAGGTCGTGGCTTTCGACCATGTACTTCGAGGACTCTGCCGTGATGTCCTCGCCCATGGCGAACCGCACCAGGCCGGTGGCGACCATGATCCCGACACTGCCGATGAACAGGTAGGTGGGGAGGGCGAATGCCTTGCTCGACTCGGCGACACCGCGCAGGTTGATCGCGGCGAGCACGATGACGAAGCCGACCGCGAGCTCGATGCGGAACGGATCGAGCGCGGGGAAGGCGGAGATGATGTTGTCGACGCCGCTCGCGACCGAGACAGCGACGGTGAGGATGTAGTCGACGAGCAGGGCCGAGGCGACGACGAGGCCGGCCTTCTCCCCCAGGTTGCGGTGGGCGACCTCGTAGTCGCCGCCACCGCTCGGGTAGGCCTTGATGAGCTGGCGATACGACGCCACGACGACGATCAGGAGGACAACGACGCCCGCGGCGATCCAGGGTGTGAAGGACAGGAAGGAGAGCCCGCCGAGGGTCAGGATGAGCAGCAACTCCTGAGGCGCATATGCGACGGAGGACAGGGGGTCACTCGCAAAGATCGGGAGTGCCAAATGTTTCGGGAGGAGTTGACCTTCGAGTTTCTCGGAGGGCAACGGTTCACCGATCAGCCACCGCTTGGGCGACCTAACCGAGGTAGTCACGAGGGGCGAGCCTACTCCTGTTAACCCCGCTGTCAACTCGTTAAATGCAGGAAGCCGGAACCCGAAGGCTCCGGCTCCCTGGGGAGGAGTGGGTCAGCGCGCCATCAGGGCGTCGAGGCCGACGGCCATGGCTGCCGCGAGGCGGAAGTCGAGAGTCGTATCGGGCACGTCGATCGTGTACCTGTCGCGCAGGCCGAACTTCTTCTCGCTGGTCATGACCTTCTGGCCGGTGGCCTTGCTGACGAAGTCGAAGTGGAAGACGAAGGGCACGTCGATGAAGCGGCGCAGGATGCCGACGAGGGCATTGCGCTCCTGGCCGTAGGAGTCCATTCCCGGGCCGACGAAGTGGAAGCTCGAGCGCAGCAGGCTGGCCTTGAAGTCCTTCTGGAAGTAGCCGATGGGCGTTCCGGCCGCATCGAAGACGTCGTAGACGGCCGCAAGATCCATGATCTGGCGTGCCTTGAACGAGAAGACGGGGGTGGTGCGGGCTTCGTCCGAGTAGAACGTCACCTGCTCCTTGAAGGCCATGCGCTTCTGCTGGGCCATCGCGATGATGGGTCCCTCGGAGCCGTCGGGGTTGGCCCCGCGGATCTCGTAACGGTTGACGAGCAGCGTGATCTTCTGCTTGACGAAGAAGCGGGCCTTGTGGTCGACGCCCCCGGTCGGAGTGGCGGGCGTGGGAGCTGAGGATGAGTCGGACATGGCGCCAGTGTAGCGGTGCCGTGTGTCGGTCTTAGACTGCGAGCATGACGGGGAGAAGACAACTGCGCTGGTGGTGGATCGCGTTTCCCGTGGCCCTGCTCATCCTCGTTCCCGTCGCCGTGCTCGCCGTGCCGATCCTGTTGCATCGGGATGGCGGCACCTCGCAACAGGAGGTGGCCGAGGACTGGCCGCTGTCCGTCACGGCCGTGGGGGACGACGGACGAACGCGCGAGCTCATGGTGGTCGCCGCGTCGCCCGGCGCGGTCGTGGACACCTCGGCCCTCGGCGAGGGCGACCGGATCGTGGTGAGCGGCACGGGCTACAACCCGGCGCAGGGGATCTACGTGGCGATCTGCGTCATCCCGGACTCGCCGACCGTCAAGCCGGGACCCTGCCTGGGCGGCGTTCCCTCGGGAGAATCGTCATCGTCGCCGGGTGCCACCGACTTCGCGCCCAGCAATTGGATCAACGACGACTGGGCCTGGAAGCTGTTCGGCGCGCGCGGCTACGACGACGCCAACGGAACCTTCACCGCCTACCTCGAGGTGCCTTCGCCCGTCGGTGAGGGCGTCGACTGCACGGTCGACGAGTGCGCGATCTACACCCGCAACGACCACACCGCCCTGCGCGACCGCGTGCAGGACGTGTACATCCCGGTCGCGTTCGAGTGACGGACCCATCCGTCACAATGGCCCGATGCTGAAGACCGTCGCCGTTGAGGGATACCGCTCCCTCCGCTCGCTTGTACTGCCCCTCGACCAGCTCACCGTGGTGACGGGGGCGAACGGTAGCGGCAAGTCGAGCCTGTACCGGTCGCTGCGGCTGCTGGCCGGGGCATCCAGTGATGGCGCAATTGCGGCGCTCGCCGCGGAGGGCGGGCTGTCGTCGACCATGTGGGCGGGTCCGGAGAACGGCACACGCCAGGGGTTCCCGGCGCAGGGGACCGTCCGCTCGTCGCCGATCGCGCTCAAGCTCGGTTTCGCGAGCGACGACCTGAGCTATGCCATCGACTTCGGGCTCCCCATCCCCTCGCGCACCGCGTTCTCGTACGACCCCGAGATCAAGACGGAGAGCATCTGGAGCGGCGAGGTACTCCGCCCCGCGACGCTGTTCACCGAGCGGCGCGGTGCGATCGTTCGGGTGCGGGCCGACGACGAGTGGCGGCGGCACGGGCAGAACCTGGCGCCGTGGCAGAGCATCCTGAGCGAGGTGGGCGACGCGAACGCGGCACCCGAGGTGCTGGCGCTGCGCAACCTGCTGCGTTCGTGGCGCTTCTATGATCACGTGCGCACCGATGCCGAGGCGCCCGCGCGACAGGCCCACATCGGCACCCGCACGCCCGTGCTGTCGGCGAGCGGTTCCGACCTCGCCGCGGCGCTGCAGACTATTCGCGAGATCGGTGTCGCCGCCGAACTCGACGCGGCGGTCGACCGCGCGTTCCCGGGCAGTCGTGTGGTGGTGGATGTCCCGGATGGCCGATTCGCGCTGTCCCTCACGCAGCCCGGACTCCTGCGCCCGCTCGCGGCGGCCGAGCTCTCGGACGGCACGCTGCGCTACCTCCTGTGGATCGCGGCGCTCCTGAGCCCCCGGCCGGCACCCCTGCTCGTGCTCAACGAGCCGGAGACGAGCCTGCACCCGGCGTTACTCGAGCCTCTCGGAGAACTGATCGCCGCGGCGTCGAAGAATTCGCAGCTCATCGTGGTGTCGCACTCGGCGCCGCTCATCGCCGCACTGACCCGGGCGGGCGGGCTGGTGCACGAACTCGAGAAGCACGACGGCGAGACCCGCCTGGTCGGGCAGGGGCTGCTCGATGCGCCGCGGTGGAGCTGGCCGAGCCGCTGAGCGAGGCCCACGAGAAGGCCCGCGGTAGTCCCGCGCGACCTCGATGGGCGTGGGCTACTTGAGCGTCGCGAGCACCTCGGCGCGTACCGCGTCCAATCGGGCCCGAAGAACGTCGACAGTGGTCGCCGTCAACCGGTCGCCGGCCACCGCGCCGCGCAGGTCGGACCGCAACTGGTGCCGGAAGGTCTGGAGTACCGCCTCGGCCTCCTGCAGCTGCATCCTGCTGTCCACGCCCTGCGACACCTTCACGGTGTGTGCCGACTGCCGGGATTCGGTTCGGGCGTCGCGCGCGGCGGAGGCGAGGTCGGCGCGCAGGGTCTTCATCGCGTCGTTGACGGAAGCCCGCACCTCGTCGGCGAGCCGGCGCACCGAGTCGGTGACGCCGTTCTCGATGTCGCCGAGCTCGGCCTCGCGGGAGGCGAGTTCGGCCCGACCGTCATCCGTGATCGCATAGACGGTCTTACGGCCGTCGGCGGTCTTGGTGACAAGGCCCTCTTCCTCGAGCTTGCCGAGGCGGGGGTAGATGGTGCCGGCCGAGGGGACATAGGTGCCGCCGAAGCGATCGCCGAGCGCCTGGATCAGTTCGTAACCGTGCATGCCGGTTTCACTCTCGGCGAGCAGGCTGAGCAGGTAGAGCCGCAGGTGACCGTGGGCGAAGACGGGCGGGGTCATGCGGACACCGCGTGCAGCACCGAGACGTTGCCGCTCACGGTGTTGGCCTTGAAGTCGAGCCAGGTCTTGTCGAGTTCGCCGTACTTGCCGGTGTAGCTGCCGCGCACGCCGGTGATCTCCGAGTCGTCGAGTTGCAGGCGTCCGCTGACCGTGTTGATGCGGTACTGCGCGGCCACACCCGCGGCGAGACGAGTGGTGATCCCGCCGCTGACGGTGCTGACGGTGATTTCGTCGGGCACGCCGGCGATGTCGAGGAAGACGTCGCCGCTGACCGTGTTGCCGGAGAACTTCATGATCTCGCCGGTCGCCGTGACGTCTCCGCTGATCGTCTTCGCGGAGATGGCGCCGTAGTGGCTGCGCACCGCGAGCTCGCCGCTCACGCTGTTCAGCTGCAGGTCGCCGTAGACGTTGTCGACCACGACCTCACCACTGACGGTGCTGATCGAGGCGTCCTCGGTGAGCCCGCTGATCAGGGCCGTTGCGCTGATGACGCCGAACTTGAGGGCGATGTCGCGCGGGACCATGATGCTCACGTCGGCCTTCGCGGTTCCGGTGAACGACTTGAAGACGTCGATGAAGTTGTCCCAGCTCATCTGCGGGTGGTCCACTTCGAGGGTGTCGCCGTCGATCGAGACGCGCAGCGCCTTGCCGCTCACCGAGTGCACCTCGACCCGGGCGGTCGGCTCGTCGTGGCCGATGATGTCGACCTTGCCAGCGATGAGACTGACCTTGAGATTGCGCACGAGTCCGATGTCGATGACCTTGGCGTCTTCGATGAGCCACTTTTCCTGGGCCATGGGGTTCTCCTCACGTTGCGGGAAGTCGCGATATATCGCGTGTTCGTGATTCACGATATATCGCGTTTTCCCATCGCTGCAACACTTTCTTCTTGACCTTGACGCAGCGTCAACGTTTAGCGTGGTCACATCGAGAGAGGAGCACAGCATGGACTGGTCCATCCAGGACATCGCCCGGCTGGCCGGCACCACGAGCCGCACGCTGCGGCACTACGGGGACGTCGGGCTGCTGCATCCCACCCGCATCGGTGGCAACGGCTACCGCTACTACGACGAGCTCGCGCTCGCACGGCTGCAGCGCGTGCTCATGCTGCGTGAGCTGGGGCTCGGTATTCCGGCCATCAAGGGTGTGATCGAGGGGCAGGCGGACGACGCCCGCGCCCTCGTGACCCACCTGCAGTGGCTGCAGCAGGAAAAGGACCGCCTCGACCGGCAGATCAACAGTGTCGAGGTCACGATTCGAAAGATGGAGGGAGGTGAACAACTGATGGCTGAAGAGATGTTCGACGGCTTCGACCACGTGCAGTACAAGGACGAGGTCGAGGAGCGCTGGGGCAAGGACGCCTATGCGACCAGCGACAGGTGGTGGCGCGGCATGTCCGCGGTAGAGAAGGCCCAGTGGATGTCCCGGCAGAAGCAGCTCGCGACCGATTGGTCCGAGGCGGCTCGCGTCGGTCTCGACCCGAGCGGCGCGGAGGCGCAGGCCCTCGCGGCACGGCACGCCGAGTGGCTCGGGAGCATCCCGGGCACACCACGCAACGGCGGCACCCCGACGAAGGAGTACTTCACGGGGCTCGGCGAGATGTACGTCACGGACGACCGCTTTGCGGCGAACTACGGCGGCACCGCGGGCGCCGAGTTCGTGCGCGACGCGATGCGCGTCTACGCGGAGCGGAACCTGTAGCACTGTGGCCCGTCCCGATCGGGGCGGGCCACGGTCATCAGTGCTTCACCGGCTCGAGCGGCTTCTCGCTGACGGCCGCGGGCACCAGGAAGAACGGCATCGTGATGTTGACCATGGGCCCGATGAGCAGGGCGAAGGCAACGGTTCCGAGGCCCACGTTGCCGCCGAGGATCCAGCCGATCGAGAGCACTACGACCTCGATCGAGGTGCGCACGATCCAGATCTTCACGCCCCAGCGGTGGTGGATGCCCGTCATCAGGCCATCCCGCGGGCCGGGTCCGAACCGGGCGCCGATGTAGAGGCCGGTCGCGATGGCGAGCAGTACAAGGCCGGCGATGAAGAGCAGGATGCGCACCCAGAGCTCGCTCTGCTCCGGTATCAGTGCGAGACCGACCTCCGCCGAAGGTCCCACGAGCAGGGTGTTCAGCACGGTGCCGATGCCCGGCTTCTGGCGGATCGGGATCCAGAGCAGCAGCACGATGACGCTCGTGATGACGGTGATGACGCCGAAGGAGAGACCGGTCTGCTTGCCGATGCCCTGGGTGAGCACGTCCCACGGGGCGACGCCGATGGCGGCACGAACGATGAGGGAGATGGCGATGCCGTAGAAGATGACGCCCAGCACGAGCTGGGCGATGCGGCGGGTCATGATGAGGTTGGCGTTCACAGGAGCAATCCAATTACCGAATTGGCCTGTCGACAAGATGCCAATCCGCCTAAAGTGGCCCCATGGCATCCCTATCGGCACGCGCACTGGCCCTGCTCCTCGATAATTGGCGGGGAGCGGATAAGGCCGCTTACGCCGCACTCGCGGAGCGCATCCGGCTGCTGGTGGTCGATGGGCGCATCGCGCTCGACACCCGGCTGCCCGCGGAGCGTGAACTCGCCGAGCAGCTCGACGTCAGCCGCACCACGGTGAGCGCGACCTATGCCGAGTTGCGCGAGGCCGGGTATCTCGAGAGCCTGCGCGGCTCCGGATCGATCGCCAAACTGCCGCACCGGGGCATCCCCGCAGCCCAGCAACCGGAACCCGGCCTGCTCGACCTGACCAAAGCGGCGATGCCGGCCATCCCCGCCATCGTCGAGGCCGCGAAGCGCGCTGCCGAGCAGTTGCCGGCCTACCTCGGCGATTCCGGCTTCGACCCGATCGGCCTGCCCGTGCTGCGCCAGGCGATCGCCGACCGGTTCACCCGCCGTGGGCTGCCGACCGATCCCGAGCAGATCATGGTGACCATCGGCGCACAGCACGCCATCGCGCTGCTCTCCCGTACCCTGCTCGTCCGCGGCGACCGTGCGCTGGTCGAAACGCCGAGTTACCCGCATGCCTATGAGGCGCTCAAGCTCGCCGGTGCGCGGCTCGTTCCCGTGACCGTCACGAGCGACGACGGCTGGGACGAGGCCGGGCTCGAGCAGGCCATCCAGCGCACGAGCCCCTCGGTCGGCTACCTGATGCCCGACTTCCACAACCCGACCGGCCGATCGATGTCGGCCGAACTGCGGCAGCGCACACTCGCGCTCGCCGAACGCCACGGCACGGTGCTCATCGCCGACGAGACCATGGCGGAGCTCGCCATCGACGATGTCGCCGACGTGCTGCCGTTCGCCGCCTACGGGCCCGCCATCACGATCGGGTCGGTGGGCAAGACCGTGTGGGGTGGCGTGCGCGTCGGGTGGATCCGGGCGGAGCGCAACGTCATCCAGCGCCTGGTGCGTGCCCGCAGCGCCGGCGACCTCGGCACACCGCTGCTCGAACAGCTGCTCGTCGCCACCCTGCTCGAGGACTTCGACGCGATCCTCGCGACCCGCAAGACCGAGTTGAGGCAGAACAGGGACCGGATGCTCGCGCTCCTGGCCGACCGCATTCCCGAGTGGGAAGTGCCGCGCGTTGCCGGCGGCCTCACCACCTGGGTCAACCTCGGGGCGCCGGTGAGCTCGCAGCTGACGATCGCCGCGAGGTCGGTCGGGCTGCAGATCGCCGCCGGACCGCGCTTCGGCATCGATGGCGCCTTCGAGCGGTTCCTGCGCATCCCGTTCGGACACAACAACGAGGAGATGGAGCGCGCGGTGGACGCGCTCGCCGTGGCGTGGGCCAGCGTGGGGCGTCATCCCGTATCGGTCGAAGCCGGCTACCTCGCCGAGGTCGTGTAGAAGATTCATCCCTTGGGAGTACGCGCGCGCAAGGTCACGGGCAATACTTGATAGGGCACGATGACGTGCGTTTCAGCGCGCTCGCGCACAGCATTCATTCCAGGGAGCAACCCCGTGCACTTTTTGTCGGTCTTCAGCCTGCGCAACCGCGCGCTCATCGCGCTCGTCACGGTGGTCATCGGCATCTTCGGCGGGGTGGCACTGACCTCGCTCAAGCAGGAGCTCATCCCCTCGCTCTCCCTCCCGCAGCTGTTCATCATCTCGACCTACCCGGGCGCCTCGCCCGAGGTCGTTAACGACGACGTGTCGATCCCGATCGAGAGCGCCATCCAGGGAGTCGCCGGGCTCGACGCCACGAGCGCCGTGTCCAACGCGAACTCGTCCACGATCACCGCCTCCTTCACGTACGGCACCGACATCACCACGGCCGAGCAGAAGGTGCAGCTCGCCATCAACCGCATCTCGGGCCAGCTGCCCGAGGGCGTCGACACCCAGGTGCTCACTTTCAGCTTCAGCGACCTGCCGGTGATCCAGATCGCGGTCACCAGCGATCTCGACCCGCGTGAGCTCGCCAACCTGCTCGAGAACTCGACCCTGCCCGAGCTGCGCGACGTGGAGGGCGTGAGCGACGCGACCCTGCTCGGCGCCACCACGCAGCGCATCTCGATCACGCCCAACGCCGACGAGCTCGCCGAGCACGGGTTGACGACGCAGTCGATCCGGGATTCGCTGAAGGCCAACGGCTCGCTGCTGCCCGCCGGAGAGATCACGGAGGACGGCAAGACGCTCACCGTGCAGGCGGGCGAGAAGGTCGACTCGGTCGAGTCGCTCGAGTCCCTGCCCCTCATCGGTGCGACCAAGACGATCACCACCGTCCAGCCCTCGCCCATCCCGGGTGCGCCGCCCGCCAGCTCGTCGACCAAGGTTCCGGATGCCACGGCCTACGTTCTCGGCGACTTCGCGACCGTCGAACTCATCGACGACCCGGTCACAGGCATCTCGCGGGTCAACGGCGAGCCCTCGGTGACCATCGCCGTCACCAAGAGCCCGGCCGGCAACACGGTCGAGGTCTCGCGACTCGTCAACGAGATGGTGCCGGATCTCGAGAAGGCCGTCGGCGGCGACACCACGTTCACCGTGGTCTTCGACCAGGCCCCGTTCATCGAGCAGTCGATCGAGAGCCTCACGACCGAGGGGCTGCTCGGACTGCTCTTCGCCGTGGTCGTCATCCTCATCTTCCTGCTGTCCATCCGGTCGACCCTGGTGACGGCGATCTCGATCCCCGTCTCCGTGCTCATCACGTTCATCGGCATGCTGGCCTCGGGCTACACGCTGAACATCATCACGCTCGGGGCGCTCACGATCGCGATCGGCCGCGTGGTCGACGACTCGATCGTCGTGATCGAGAACATCAAGCGGCACATCGGGCTCGGTGAGGACAAACTCGCGGCGATCCAGAAGGCCGTCAAGGAGGTCGCGGGCGCGGTCACGGCATCCACCGTCACCACCGTCGCGGTGTTCCTGCCGCTCGCCCTCGTCGGCGACGTCACGGGCGAGCTGTTCCGTCCGTTCGCCCTCACGGTGACGATCGCGCTCGCCGCATCGCTCTTCGTGTCGCTCACGATCGTGCCGGTGCTCGCCTACTGGTTCCTGGGCTCGACGAGCCGCACCGAGGACCAGCAGCTCGAGCTGGAGGAGAAGGCCGGCCGCTCGTACGGCCGGGTCGCCCTCCGCGGCTTCATCACCGGACTCATCGTCGCCGTCATCATCGGCGGTGCCGCGGTCGGCGCACTGTTCGCGGGCGACCTGTGGAAGGACGACTACATCCTGCCGATCGCCGGTGCCGCGGTCGTCATCATCGCCCTGCTCACCGCGCTGCCGCTGCTCACGCTGCGCCTGTCGCGCGCGCGTCTCGCGCGCCCGCTCAAGACGGTGCCCGTCTCCAGCGAGGACGAGCTCGAGAAGCCGACCCGCCTGCAGCGCGGCTACCTGCCGATCATCCGCTGGACACTCGCTCGCCCCGTCGCGACGCTGTTGATCGCGGTGCTCGTGCTCGGTGGCACCCTCGCCCTCATCCCGTTCATGAAGACCAACTTCCTGGGTGACAGCGGCCAGAACACCCTCACCGTGAGCCAGACCCTGCCGCTCGGCACGAGCCTCGAGGTACGCGACGAGGCGGCCAAGAAGGTCGAGACCGCGCTCGGCGACGTCGAGGGCGTCGACACCGTGCAGCTCTCGCTCGGCTCGAGCGGCGGATCGCTGCGTGCCGCCTTCTCCGGCGGTGGCTCGACGAGCTTCTCCCTGACCACCGATCCCGACGCCGACCAGCCGAAGCTGCAGGCCGATGTGCGGGATGCGATCGCCGGGCTCGACGATGTCGGAGAAGTCGCGGTCGCCGCCGCGGGCTCCGGCTTCGCCTCCTCCGACATCGAGGTCAACATCAAGGCGTCGAGCGACGCCGACCTTCGTGAGGCTGCCCAGGCCGTGCTCGACGGAGTCAAGGACCTCGACGTGGTCGCGGAAGCCGCGAGCAACCTTTCGGTCACGCAGCCCTTCATCCAGGTGCAGGTCGACCGCACCAAGGCGGCCGCGAAGGGACTCAGCGAGGTCGCCGTGGGCGGCATCGTGGCCGAGGCCATGAACCCGAGCGCGGTCGGCTCCGTGGTGATCGACGAGAAGACCCTCTCGATCTACATCCGCAACGACTCGGCGCCGCAGACCATCGAGGAGATCGAGAACTTCGAGATCCCGAGCGCTGCCGGCATCATCACGCTCAGCGAGCTCGCCACGGTCGAGCAGGTCGACGGCCCCTCGAGCATCACGGCCATCAAGGGAATCCGCAGCGCGACCGTAACCGTCACGCCGAACAGTGACAACGTCGGCGCCGCATCGACGACCGTCTCGGCGGCAGTCGCCGCGGTCGACCTTCCCGCGGGTGCGACCGCCGAGCTCGGTGGTGTGACCTCGCAGCAGGGTGACGCGTTCTCGCAGCTCGGTCTCGCGCTGCTCGTCGCGATCCTGATCGTCTACGTGGTCATGGTCGCCACCTTCCGCTCGCTGCGCCAGCCGCTGCTCCTGCTCGTGTCGGTGCCGTTCGCCGCCACCGGTGCGATCGCGCTGCAGGTGATCTCCGGGGTGCCGCTGGGCGTGGCATCCCTCATCGGTGTCCTGATGCTGATCGGAATCGTGGTGACCAACGCGATCGTGCTGGTCGACTTTGTCA
>Ga0247807_10001275_pt1 | contig 14888 bp, 7 predicted proteins | sample UWRJL074202C1_FD_179931 | JGI IMG/M metagenome (GOLD analysis project Ga0247807, IMG submission 179931) | Plant litter microbial communities from Arlington Agricultural Research Station in Wisconsin, United States - UWRJ-L074-202C-1 | ecosystem: Environmental > Terrestrial > Plant litter >...
AAGAATCACAACCCCGCTTACACTTATGGCCGATGATGATATCGAATTGCCTTCAAAATCGCTACCTCACATACTTGCGCCATTCGAAGACCCCGAGATTGGTGCAGTTGGTACTTCTCAAAGGATTCGCATCGAACAACTGGTAGAACGATAGGTGAGTAGTCGACGTGGTATGCGCCCTTGTCACAGTAAGCGCCTAATGAGTTAAGCGCCCAGGCCGGTTATCGCCGCACTTAGGTAGATCTAAACCTTAGCACCTGGAGGCTCACATCACATCTCCTTGCCCTTCTTTTTTTTCCCGTCCAAGCCCACACATCTCCCAGCAGATATTCCCGCTGGAACTGTCTTCCTCAGGAATAACTTCATTGCTCGAATACTCTATTCCTGCGCTCTCTTATTCTTCATTACAGCCGTCCACTCGATCGACAAATTCACTCGGGTTCCAATGGCACTCCCTGCTTCCGCGCAACCGAGTTCCGTTTTACTCGAATCTCTTCCAGTCGAAATACAAGTTCACATATTAAAGAGTCTTCCGGATATAAAGACGTTGGGCTCCTTGCTTCGCGCTTCGCCTCAATACCTTCGAGTCCATCTAGACGTCCGCGAGGATATCATTTCGCATATAGTATGCAATCAAATAACACCAGCCATACTACCTCTTGCAATCGACGTCTTTCAGCAAAGCTATTTGAGGTCACATCGGCGCCCTCGTTCGAAGGTCCTTGAATTCTTGGAGACGTTCAAGGAACCACGATCCCTCTTACCACAAAACACATTTTCGCTCGAAATCTCCAAGAGGCTACTGAAGACCCATTATATAGTGGAATACTTTGCAAATGCATTCATCACAAATCGTCTCAACCGTCTCTCAAAATATCTTCCGCAAATCGCTCCATTATTAGCCGATGCGAATGCTACGCTAGGGATCGGTATTGAACATCATCGACTTGCTCGGTCATTTTATCATCTTGAGCTCTATGGAACCTTATTCTACGATCCGGAAATCGCTGAGGACGTGATTACCGTCCAGGAACAGTCATATCTTTTCCTAGCAAAGCTTCTAGACTGGGAACTAGAAGAGTTTCTTTGTATTCGCGAGTATTTACTTAATTGTTTATCTAGTTATCTAGATCAAGTCGAGGAAGATTTTCTAAAAGACTATTTCGAGAACGGACCACCTACGGATATCGTGAACAATCCATATGATGTGCGATTCAATCATGATGATGAATACTGGTATTTCTTTTCGATGGATGGGCAAAGCGCAAGGATTCAATATCGATGGATGGAGGGAAGTCTGACCAGGGGACTTAAAACACTCCAAGAGATTCTGGAATCACATACAGCCAATGAAAGATATGATTCGTTAGGCGATCTTTCTATTGATCGTCCGCGCAACACTATGAAGCAAGCCCTTGATGCACTACCTTGCCTCCAAGATCAACCGCAAGTTCCGCGATGCAAGAACTCTTTGGAAAGCCCGAACGATGCATGGCCATGGTCTCTGAAGAAATGGGCACAGGCACGGAAAGGTGGAGTTCAGTCACACAGCTCCAGCGCTCAGCTGTTCAATACCTTGAGAGACTGGGGCTATCTAATCTGGAGCAATGAAACATTAGGGATCCTAGGGCTTCTTGAGAAACGACATTCTACTGACTGGTCGTATAAACAGAACGCTGTAGTGACTCACACTTACAGGGCAGATGATTTACCTTCGCACTTTGGCAATCAGGAGCGCAGGCGGGGTTCGTCTGTTGAGTCGCGTACTCAATCCCAATACGAGTTATGGAGAAAGGAAGCATTAGGAACTGTGCAATCTAGTGGATCCATTGATTAGGAATGAATTGAAACGCTTGCTGCATGAAGGTTTATCCATGTGCAATGTTGTGTAGAGGTGTTTTGGAGGATGTATTCTTGCTCTTAATCATTCTGATTCCAGTTATATACTCCATTCTATATTCTAGAGCGCTACAAGTCTCGGAATAACATTCAATGCATAACCGGCTATGTTACTGAGAAATGGCGAGGGAAATCTCTCAACGCCGATGACGACAACTTCGTCACGCGATTGCTTTTTGCAAAGGGTTGGGGTATCCGGATCCAGATGTGTAAAGAGGCAGAAGTTCTAGCCACGTTGGAATGCAATTGGGGAGGATTCTTGAAGCAATGTCTTCGTTGGGCCCGGAGTAATTGGCGAAGCAATATTAAGAGTATAATTTTCGAGTGGCGCATTTGGGTGTATGTATCTCATCCTTGTCCCGTATTCTTTGCTAATATGTGATAAATAGGAAAACACCCTGGAGTTTTTATGCATTGCTTCTTGCGACGCTATCCCATTCCTTAATACTGACCTATTGCTTGGCATCCTCTTGCATTTTAGCACCATTACGTGGGATCCATCACATCGTCTCTTGGCTTTTTGCATCTTCGCTCTCTGGCTACTGTTCACGAAGGTGGTCAAGCTCATGCCACATTTCATACTTTACCCTGCAGATATTTGTTTCCTTCCTGTAACAATCTTGTTCGGGTACTTTCACGGTTTTATCAAATTATGGGCAATTTGGTGGGACGGGTTAGGATTTAGGCAGAAGGGCCGAATGTGTATGAAAAACGAACACCGAGCGTCGCGAGGCAGAGGTCGTTGGATTGTGGAAAGAAAGGAAAAGGGTAAAGGAGCGAGAGTTGGAGTCGTGAGAGTTTTATAATCCGCGAAAGCAGCGCCGGGCCCGTGCATGCGCCTTGCTGTCACGATCCATGATCATGACTAGCGAGGACACGTGAATCACAGCCTGTGGCTCGGTGGCTGTGCTCAGCCACACAGAGAACTGTGAACCACGGGTCACGTAATGGATCCGGGGATCTCAGGATCTTAGGATCCTAGGATCCCGAGATCCCAACACCACCACTTAGTATATAAGGATAGCTAGTTTCCTTAGTTAGGAGCTTCGTGCTCAAATTCATATAGTATCACTACACTCTAGTCTTACTTGTAACGTCTTAATTCTCATTAAGAACTCTTAAGTGATTCCCTGCTCCTTCTCTGCCAATACCAACCCGACACCCCTTTGCCCCTACACGGTAGGATATCGGAACGTTACACTTGCCTGATGCGGGACCCCCGGTTTCCTGATGCAGACTTGCCGTCTGGTTTATTACAGTAGTAATATGTAAAGTAAATCATTAGGCAAAATATCTAAGACCTTTTTCGTTAGAAGCGTTAATGAAATTTGCATTGTAAAGTAGCATTTGGCTGAGCCCATTTTTAATACTACTATTAACATATTAGTACCTTTGCAACTGAAACTTGTCAAGATACTAGTAAGTACTACTACTACTTAGTCATTAACATAAGCTCAACACAAGATTACCAGTATAATGTGTACCCTGTGGCTGTAGGGTTAAATGTTAACCCCATCTTAGTACCGTATTAACATAGTGTTGAGATCATTATATCAAAACTGATTTAAAATTTGCAAAATGTGTCCTAGATAGTGTCAAAATCTGGCTTGAGACAAATTAATATAAAATTAGAGATATTTTGTCCTGGGATGGTTTATGTCAATAAGATAATACTTAAACGGTGAGTCTAAGACGTACTATTAGTACCAGTAGTGCTGGCTAGCACACGTCAGCGTACACGCTTATTTAAATTAGTCTCCAGTTTCATAACATTGAAACTAAGTATAAAGCTAGATAATCAGCAAAAGTAGATAGTACAACCAGTATTGAGGAAGGCTATGTAATTAATCAAATAAAAGTGTCTATGAGCAAAACCTATAGTACACTATTAAAAATACAACTACTAGTACTTACAAAATCCACGTTAAACACCTAAAACTACCAGTAGGTTATAATTAAGTTTACTACTATTAGAGTCTGATATTGAATTTTGATTGTTAGTAACGTTTGAGACTTATATAAGCTAGTATTTGCTGGCGGGAGCTTATCCTACAGATAGTATAAAAGAGGACAGGTGACTACTACAAAGTAATAAATCAAGAGTGAAGGTATGTGAGGGAGAAAGTTAGTTGTGCGACGAATTTGACTTGATCTTCAAACTAAAAAAGGAAAGCAAGCGCTTCAAACTACTATAAGTAAGCAAGTGCAGGTGGTCAAGGGTCTGACTTAAGACCAAAACCTAGGCATTATGGCATAAGTTGCTTGAGATTGGCCAAGGGCTTTGCCAATGTTCAAAGTATGAGACAGTTTGAATTAATGAGAGACGGTCGAGCCTGGTAGACGTATTGACTACTAGTGAGCTAACTATTACTAGGGTACTAGGGTCTCTATGCTAGAATTACTCGTTTGGTATGATTATATTCACTAAGTACTCAGTCTAAGTAGGGAGAAGTCTCTCCCTATTATATACATGCTTCAGTAGAGAGTACCAAGTAGTCCCTTGACCTTCGTTAGTCAGGCGATCCACCTAGATCTTATAGATCACGTGGATAAACACTAACTTCAGCAGTCTGCTTAATCATACTTGAATAAGTAGTAACTCCAGTTAGTATTCGAAATTCTATTGGCGTCAAAAAGGATTTCTAACAGTACTATATAGTTATAACTACTAGTTCTATCTTTATCTCATACTAAGAGTTTTAAAATATAAACTATAGATATCTACTTAGTATAAATATAAATAGTTTATAAGCAATTCATAAAGAGAAAGATAATTGTATAAACTTGATTTAAGTCTTTCTAACTAAAAGAGAAGAATGTTCCTAATAAATAAACGAGTATAGATGGTCTAAGCGCTCACTTAAGGTCCAAACAAGGCTTTTAAGTCTGAAATCACTTTAAACTACACAAGGGTTTAAAGTATGACACAGTTTGAAATTATAAGAGCGGCGGAGCCTTATTAATCAATGTACGGCTCGCTGAACCTGGTATCAATTTCTTTACCAATCTCACTATTTAATATGATTTGTAAAACTAGCGAGCAATACTAGGACTTGTTGTTATCTTAAGATTAACTTGATAGTAAAATCACTACTAGCAGTTTCCGTTGTAAAGAATTAGCACTGTTACTCACACATCAATAAGAGGTGGTAGGACTTCAAAAGTATTAGTTATCAGCTAGAAACACTATATAACTAAATGATTATTATGCAATACTTTACTACTACATTGACACTAGATAAGCCCGTTCAAGGACAAGATAGCTTTTATTTATATTACTTTGTCTTAATATGGATTTCAGTTAGCACTAGTATGGGCTAACATATAATCCTAACACTAGTACAATATATTGTGAAGAGGACGTTGACACTTGTTTATTATGTTACACCTTTGAGCCACTAATTGGTGTGAAGACGTGGATGAAGCTTAGAAATAGAAAAGAATTTACTCGTAGTACCAAGTACTTAGTAGTGATAGTAGTCGTGATAAATATTAACAATAATACACTAGTATGTACTAATAGTACAGGATCTACAAGTTTACCTTTCTGAAAGTATCATACCAGGAAAACTAGATGTGTACTAATTACTAATGCTTACTACTAGTACTTAGAGTTTTGTGAGCGTTCTATAATTTCTGATGCAACTTTTGAGGGCAACAGTTGATTATTGCTTAACTTTAGTACCACTACCAAATAACATACTTTATGGTACTTAGTAGACAACGACGTGTTGTTGACTTTATGCTAGGAGGTTGTCGATGTGGTATGCTGTCCGGAAGGGATGTTAAATGTAATTGTTACTAATAAGTAGTGCTGACTTTGAATGTCTCTGAGGATATATTGATGTATAGAAACGCCAAGTAAAACTCATTACTATTACTTATTTTGTTTCTAGATAGTTTGATGATACATTAATATATACAGTAACTGTTCTTAGAGGGATTATTACCGTCGAAAGGGTGGTATGGTATAGATAGAAGAGCATCAAGTACTTAGTAAGTACTATCATCTTAGCTAAAGATTAATTGACAGTTTTATTTATAAAGAGCAGTGTCTCATATTGTTGGACCCATTTGAAGTTTTAATACTTATGCGTATATAGTATTGTAGTTTGTGCTGGTAATTACTACCAAGTTATAATCCTCATAAGTAAGTACAGTAATGGATATTATAGTAGATGTGCTTTAATTCTCCTTAAGTACCTGCTACCTTGTGCATTATTCTCGCTCGCTTTATTTTGAATATTCATAGTATTATTACTAGTCCTTAGGTATCCGTCATCTTGACAGCTGGCCTGGCGAGGAAATGGTGTTAACACGGGGTTAAGTTTACACCCCTTGGCACTGAAATACTAGTATTTACTGGTACTAACTAACTACCTGAGAAATTCGTTCTGTCCTTTACAACTGTTGTGAATTCTCTTGCAACCCATTCGGAAGAATCAATGATAAGTAGTACCAATTAAATACTACCTCGAGGCTATAGTACTAAGTATTTCCTCCAAAAGCTCTTCTCTCTCCTCACTGCTAATTGAACTCAATTCGAAGTTTAGAGACTTTAACTCACCTTTCACAGGACGGAATGTACTAGCATTTCTCGCGCTATCCAATTGAAGACATTTTCTTTCTGTTCCCTTCACCGTTATAGTATTTGGAGGCATGTTAATTGTGGATACTAGTACTAGTAACTTATCCTTGCTATACTTCCCAGTGCACAGCTACAAGCCTATCTTTATTAGTAGTATTGACTGGGCGCTATAAACATTTTTTCTAATCTCATATGCATGATGCTAAAGTGGGATCAGTACTCCGAGCTCTTCTTTGTTCACAGTGGACTCAACCTTTCGATCAATCTGAATAAGTACTAGTGAAATCATACTTATTTAGGGACCTTGCATAGCCTATCTCAAGCTATATACGGTATACTTATGTAATTAATTATCCCCTCGGTTACCATTAGAAAGGCATATTATTACTAGTACTACTATTATGGTACTTTATTTTTATTCTTATTGTTTTAAGTTTCAGTTCAGAGTTTGATATTACTAGCATACACGTGACCTTTATAGGCCCTGGAGTTTGACTACTAGGCTTTATACAATTACTTTCTGATCTAAATGAATCTAGTATACACGCTTTTATATATTTTATATAAGTAAATGGTTTCCTTGGATAAGAGCCTTAGTGTGCTTATCTTCAATTCGGTACTGTTCAGGCTAAATGCAATGATGCTCAATGTACCTATCTTTTCTCGCACTAGTACCGTGTAATTCACCCTCGATAAGTAATCATACTACCAGCAGACGCTATATTCGAACCGCTGTACAGCACTTTGACACTGGGGCCCGCAGCTTAGTAAGTAAGTATTCCAACAGATTGCGAAAAGCGTGAAAACCCCGTAGTAGTAGTACCTGAGCATTTTTTGTTGGGATGTAAGCACGATACGTACTTAGTAATCAAGTATTAGTATGCTCTGGCATGAGCCAAGGGCCATGGCAGAAACCCAATCGATGTAGCTATTTACTACTAGTGCTTCACTGAATAAAGTAAGCAGGCTTCAGATAGTCAACAAACTAGAGATATGCGTCCGTCCCTTATCAAGGGACGGCATTATGCTTTTGATCATGTTGTTGTAACAAGACGCAGATATAATGAGATAAGTACTTACTAGTAGTGACAAGAGTGCTAAAAGATACCAACCTAGATACTGCGCAGTGAACAGAAATACTTCCTTAATCAGTAAGTGCCTACTGTAAGTAAGTATTTACTGAAAAAGTGCTAGTACTTTTACTTATTTATTCTCATTGAGTTATTGCTACCATAAGAAGCTATTCCAGTACTAGTGCCATTAAGAGTGATATGAGCCGGACGGTAAAGATGCTGAAAAGTTACTCTATTGCGTCATATACGATGCCTTTCCGCAGATTACTTAGGCAAAGAGGTAATTAGTACGTAACAGACGTAGACTTGCTAGCGAGAGAAATTTGCTGTGTTCATATGTAGTGACGGAAGGGAGACTTACGCAAAATTACTAGTATAAGATATGTCAATACTACTTACCTAGTGTTTACATGCACGGATTTAAAATTCTTCAAGTTAAAGTAATACTAGTACTACTAAGTACTTCAACTGATTTTGTTACACACATGGGCTGAGAAGCCCTCGGATTAAGCGAATCTGACCCCTTTTTTCAAACTGTCCACTATGATAATTGTGATGAATACCTAGTACTTGGTTTTGGGGGGTCACTTACTACTTATTACTACCAAGAGCGTGACATATATCAGAGGAACAAATTAAGCGACAAACGTCGCACGTGTTAGCTGGCGAGGCTAAGGGGGAGAAGATATTTCGATTGTGACAAGATGCTGTTCTAGCAAAATTGACTATTATACATATATATTAGGCTTCGCAGCATTGCTTAGATGACACTAGCACAGTACAACTGCTAATACTACTACAGTACTCAACGATTGTGCCGGTGGATCTTCAATTTGGGCCGGCCAAGTATTGGAAGTTGTGTTGGTTGACGTGTGTCAAGGACCTAGACTCACGATGAAGGCGATAGGAGAGGTTCCTGTGCGTAAACGTGTGATAAGGTTCTTGGTTTGGTAAAGTCTAGGGAAGGAAGCTCTCCGTACGGGAGAGGTCTAGGTATACTAGCTAGCCAATGATGGTGTGTGCCTGAGGCCACAACAACGTGTTAAACTGAAGCTATTAATGTATAGCGCCCTATGTGAGGAGATGCTAAAAGAAAATTAGGAAGGGTACGAGAATTCAAGATAAGACTCATTTATATGTACTAATCCATATATACGATAGTAGATGCTGGCATAGTAACTTGGCAAAGCTTGCAAGAGCTAGGTACTTGGGTATGGTATTCTGTGGGTCGAGGAGCCTAGGGGCTCTCATTCCATTCTTCTTGTACTAGCAGTAGTACTGTACAGGTAATTAAATTCTAGGCTTGAATGTCTTAGATAGCGTGTTCAAATTTGATCCGAGCTGTAACAGTACCACTCGTATTAGATAGGTACTTATCTATGAACTTTAGTAGTAGGGAAAAGGTACTTAGAGATCAGGTATTGTAAACTTCTTATTACTAATAATGCTGTGCTCTATGTAATTCAAGTATTGCTGTATTCATCTGCAAGTTTGCGCCTGCGCTATGTTATATCATACAGCTTTTATGCTCCTTCTGAGACATCTATATCCAAACTCCATCATTATAAACAATGCCTATGATCCAAGCTACTAGTACTATTAGAAATGAAATGAACTCCAATAAAGCAGCGCTCCGAAAACCCCCACCAAAATGCGACATGCAACACTGTGTATTGGGCTGTTATTTGCAACACAATTTCGCATAGCTCATTTTTCTCCTTGATGGCATCCATGTTATGATTGGACTGCAGTGAGAGGTCTGTGACAAGCATTTTGACCTATAGCTTCCCAAATATTCTTGATCTTTTAGTCATAGGATTTTTACCAGGTAGTGCCGTAAGTGGGCCAGTCGTTCCTACATCTTCAGCCGGAGCAGGAACTTCAGGTGTTTGTTTCTCCGAAGAGCCCGCCCCGCCCACATTAACAGAGCAACCTGTGGACTGACTTCCGTCGGGACCTTGACATGTGGACATTGCATTGTCGATGGCGCTCTGTTCCCAGCCATTGAGGAAATCCCCATGGAAACCATAGCCTGTGGTATCTCCCATAGCCCAAACGAAATTCGTATCCGTGTACGGTGCTGTGTTAAAGTAAAACTCAAAGAACACAGACAAAATGGCTACAGGATGAGACGATGGACAAACACCGCCATTATATGCTCCAATTGCAGGATATGCGAGCTATTGAGAGGTTAGTAGTTCCCCTTGCCTAAAAAAGGGCGATACACCTACATGGCTTTGGTGGTCGGCACTATCAAGATTGACACCATCCCAGCAAGATGGAAAGAATACCTGGGACCTCATTCTCAAGCAGTCTGTAGTAGGCATATTTGGGGTCTCTGATCCAGGGCCGTCTCTCAAACAAACATGCGAAATCGCTTGTTGCGCAAAGCTATTGGCGTCGTAGGTACTATTCAGATATGTTAGTAAGGACATACTGGGTGGAAAACGAGCAAATTTACCGAAGGGTGGGGTTTCCAGCAAGCATTCTGAGGCCGGCTGGTGGTGCTTTGACTGTAGGATTGTCCTCGCATTGGGATTTTCCTTCGGAATAATCACATGCTCTATTTAGGTAGTAGACTGCCTACAATGGTATCAGCGACATGTTCCTGGCAGATAGATGGTCTCTACTTACACTCCCTTGGAACTCTACAATCTCAAACTTGCTGTCTGGGCGAATATGGTATAGTTGAGGTACCCAGTAGTTACTCTTGTCCACCTTCTTGTCGCATGTGGTTAACTTGGCATCTACCGCTGTCGTTGCACTCATGGTCTGCTGGAAAGCTGTACCACCAATGACGGCGTGAACATGGCCAGAAAGTTTACCAGGACTGACAATCGGGTCACTTCTTTGAACAGTCAAAGGTGAACAATTGACGGTGAAGAGTTGGGCATTTGCCAACGCTGGTAATAGTACTAGTACTGCTTCAATGGCAAGAGGTCTTAAGCTGGTGAACAGCATTTTAAATAGCTTGTATAGGTGTTTGGCCTTTAATATTTTCGAACGGCTTGGGAGATGATTGACTGAATCTGCACAAAAGACAAGGGCATCTCTACACTAAATACTTCTACAACACTCCACTCTAGAAGCATGATGCTCATTGTGCTGAAGTGATATACCTTACGATACTTTTAAGCTTGAGCCGTGGCGCACACTCCACTTTAGAGACAAAATTGTGCGTGGGACATCTTTGTTTAGTAAATTTATCAGTTTCTTATAGAGGTAAATTTTCAAAAAGGCAGGTTGATCTAGATAGCCAGTACATAGTTATGCCTAACACATAAGCACCATCATAATCCCAATTACTTTGTATATCAGCAATGAGCCCTCTGAAATGCCATCCAGCAATAGCACCAAGAGACTTGACATGAGCTAAACATGACACATACTGGGAATGACATATGAGGATCTTAAGGTGGTACTATGAATGCTTCGGCGACCTTTCAGTAGGTGGTTCACCAAACGTGGGAGTTAATTTTCTCGGAAAAGCTTATTGTGACGTGTCGGTAATAGCTGGGATCAGGTAGCGCCTTGGTGGTTGGTCTCTGGTCGTCATTAGGCCCACAAAACTTGTCCATTACCGTGATGCCGGAGAGACCATGTGTGAAAATTGTCCTAGTGAAAAGCTATTAAACGCGAGATATTGAGTACCGTCGTGTAACACAGAAGGGGCTCTAAATGTTTTTCAAAGATGCCGAGATATCCACGTCATTTCTTACCCTCCCTTTACTCTGTAGTACACTGTAGTACAGTAGCAGATTATGTTTTGTTCCTCCGTTTCGGGGGATGAAGCTGTTTTTGGTTCAGCGCCGCACCACCAAAAAGACGACATTTCATACAGACGTAAATTCTCTCGCATTCATTGTATTGTAATTTGCCAGGAATACTTATCGTGACTGGTCTATTGGATCACCAGCTAGTCCCGGGGCATCCATGGTACTGTAAACACCCAATCACTATGAACAATATAACGTACCATGTTCGTAGAGGGGTAATCCTATCTTTAACGACACCATCGTACGATTTATTTGAGGTTTAAGCAGCTACTAGTGATGACAAATGAGGTCTAGCTTCGTGTTTTGTAGTCACATGACCATGGATATGACCGTTCGTAGAAATGACACCGTTAGTTTACTTGTAATACGCCACCAAACCGAATGTGGGCCACTAGTAGCCTTTGTTATACCTCGTCATCTATTTTTATCGACGAAGGTCAGTGACTGCGTCTATTAATCGGCCATCATTCCTATTACTCAGCTGTTTGTTGCATGAGCACACTAGTATGCAGAGTTACAGTACTACACAACGCTTCAAGCAAATATACTGGGAAATAAGGTCTCTATCCGCGCGAGATAAAAAGGTCTCTCTTACCTGGGAATCATTTTTGCAAGCACCGGAGAGCAAACATGAGTACTAGAGTGCCCCTAATCAAAACTACAGATTAGAGCCAGCTTGTAGCACATGCTTGGACTTTCCAAGAGAAATTTTAAGATTTACGTTACTAGTACTTACCGAAGCCAAAACTCACCAGACAGGATTACCCGATGAGCTTTGTTCGCTCCTAAACACGTGCGTTCGTTTTTTGTACATTCGAATAGCTGCACCCTAAGCGGTTAGGGGGTTGATATATCCTGGAGTTACGGAAGATACGAAGATCACTTCCCACTGAAGTATCAGAAGACTTGTGCATATTAATCTACTGCACGCTATACTCATTGCATTTGGAAATATATCTGAATGAATGGATAAGTCTCGTAATCCTTTATACTCTTAAGGGCATCTCTATTCAATAGTCTAGATCTAGAGTTAGCCACCTCGGAGATGTGTGAGCTGAGTCTTTATGGTACCCAAATAAATGCATAGGATACGGAGCTAAGCCGTATCAGTTGAAGGCACGGGCGACTCGTTCGTAGTGCCTATTATACAAATCACGGCTAACTTCCAAGAGGTCTAAGTGTTTTTCGTACTCAGTTGTGGCGCCTAGTGGTATAGAGGCAATGCTAGCATGGTTTCCTATTAGATTGCCGTGAATAAGACCTACACAAAGGTGTTATTAGCGAGAAGCTCGGTATAATCAAAACAGTATATATCCTCTTCTATAGCACATGTCGTCTGCCCGCCTAAATAAGTGGAGTAGTACTTATTACTATATCAGAGTTCCCTGGAATTATATGACATATTCACTGGCATTGTTTATTCCATGACTGCAGTAAGTAAGGTATCAGTTCACTGTAAAGTACTACTTTACTTAACGTGGGACATTGCTAAAGCGGCTCTTATATGGCTGAATAAGATGAATATATAATTGCCAGTGTATATTACTATAGTAGTAGCCAAAGTGAAACATTGAGTTCTAGACTTGGTTTTGTTATTGGAAAAGGATGGAGGAAAACTCGCAATCTATACATAGGTCAGGAACAGTCTCAAGTTTTTACATTTCCGCACCATACTAAATACTCGTTTAATTTGTCTAAAAGTCCCTGGCCTTTATCAACTCCCTAATCTTACGTATTTACACTCACAAATTCTGATACTGGGTAGCTGTTGCTATGGACATGCCTACTCGTGCCAAGAACAGCGAGTAAGTAAGTATAATTATATGGAAAATTTGTAGTAAGTTCGTTCAACTTGAGCTACTATTTTAGTCCTAGGAAGTAGTAGTGTTAAGTACCAGTACTTATATGGTACTTATGTAGGATTGATCGACGACTGCAAAGACACAAGCACTAGCCATTACATACAACCTTGAATACTTACTACTTAGTACCTCTGAACAATTCCAACAGTACTAGTAGTCTTGGCAATTCGTTCCAATCGCCCGATCTCCCCGAAGCTGGAAGTTTCAAATCCACGGTACTTTTATTCAGATCTCAGTGCCGAACCTAAATGTATGTTTATCCTAACCCTGCGGTCACCGAAAATAAGCAGTAATGAATTCGTGGCTCTGGGGGTGAAATGCCGTGGCGATGATACGTTTGTACGAGTAGATGAGTGAGTAATATAAGTATTACCATTCATTTTTGGACCATTACTCGGACTCTAACCATTATTGGGAATGAAAAGCTGGTCGAGATCAAGCTCTACTCTTATTCAAGGAATCCTAAATATAAACTTCACTTATTAACTGCAGAAAGTAGTACTCCTTTCCAATATTTTCTTATAGTTGACCAGTCCTACTTACTAAGTAGTACTACTACGTATGAGAAACATACTTGCGTCAGATTTAACAAAATTACAAATACTATAGTAGCTAACACTGATGATACATTAGTTGCACTATCTATGATAGTTGTTAACTGTAACAACGCTCTAATTTTCCACTACTAGTACTGATTAGTACCTAGTAACCTCCTTCAGCTGTGATGGGCACCGGGTACCTTACCAAGTAAAGTGTTTCCCAATTTATCTATTAGAAGTGTTAAGTATTTAATACTACTTTAGTAGCCGAATCAACTAATATAGTACCAGCAGCTATAATGGCGTTCCTAATAAAAACGATATTTGTGATCCAAATTTGAAATTGAAGTAGAACTCTTTCTAATCATGGTAAAGGTCACTGCAAATACCTATTAGTAGTACCTTATTACTATTGCCATTGAACTATTACTAGTAACCATGGTACGGGTATTTTGTTTCTGGAACATGTGATGTACTTAGGTCTCAGCCCTACTGAGTCAACTCAGACTTAGTCCAGAGTGAACTAGGCTGACTCGGATCAAACTAAAGTCAAGATCATAAAATATTAAGAAAGCTGTAGAATAGCTCTTAAATTAAGCCAAGTCAGCCCAACCCAAAGTTTAACTCACATTGAATTACTTATAAACAGAAAAATCTTAATTTTATTGCTTCTAGTATAATTATAAAAATTACATAATCATAGGTAAAATTGGACTGATACTTGATTAATTTGCGTATGCTCTAACACTTTGAACACTATTAAACCTAAAAATATAAAATTAGTTATAAAGTTTGTTTTAAGCTTATAAATACACATTGGCGTCAACTCTTTAGTAGTAAGCTAGTAAGACTAATTAAAAATTTGGGTAGAAATAAATAACTTAATTACTAGTATCACAACTAAGTAACTTAAGTCAACTCTACTTGAGCTCTGTGTGAACTATTGGAACCTCACACCCCTTTATGCGGTCTTAACACTGAGTCGACTGGCCAATTCGACTTGGCGAGTTGACTTTGAGTCAACTTACTGGAGGTGGACACCTTAGTATGGTCGATACTAGTACTAGTAGTAGTACTTAATTTGAATGCCACGAAAAAAATACGTAGTGCTGCGGCAAACAATAATAGTACTGTACTTATCTAGTAGTCCT
>Ga0247807_10001278_pt1 | contig 14877 bp, 13 predicted proteins | sample UWRJL074202C1_FD_179931 | JGI IMG/M metagenome (GOLD analysis project Ga0247807, IMG submission 179931) | Plant litter microbial communities from Arlington Agricultural Research Station in Wisconsin, United States - UWRJ-L074-202C-1 | ecosystem: Environmental > Terrestrial > Plant litter >...
CTGCCAAGCAGGCTTATTCCTTACTGGAAAACTTGTTGCATTGGTCAAAAATGCAGACAGGTACATTGAAGCCTGATCCACAGGAGCTCCATGTAGAAGATCTGTTAGATGAGATAAAAAGAGTTTCTTCTTCCATCGCCATTGCGAAAGGAATAGAAATTAAAATTGAGGAGACTTGTTCAGGTAAAATTATTGCTGACCGGCAAATGATGAATACAGTTTTGAGAAATATTGTAGCCAATGCTATAAAATTCAGCCATGCTAACAGCACTATTGTACTCAGGGCACATCATCATCAGGATGCTGTACTGTTTTCTGTAATGGATTCAGGGATAGGAATTGAAAAAGAAAACATAGAACGTCTGTTTAAAACAGACAGTAGTTTCTCTACACCAGGTACACAGAATGAGATGGGAACAGGTCTTGGTTTAAGACTTTGCAGAGAGTTTGTAGAAATAAGTGGTGGAAATATCTGGCTGGAAAGTGAACGTGGTTTGGGTACAACTTTTTATTTTACTATTCCGGCAGTAAATCATATCTCTGCTGTAAAGAATATGGATTAAAAGATAAGAGCCTCAGTAAAGAGGCCCTTATCTTTTAATTTGGAAACAATTGCTTCTTATATTCCTGAATTGCATTCTTGATATTCTGAACTATTTCCTGTCTGCCGCTTAAAGAATTGATATATTCTTCTTCGTCAGGGTTACTGATAAAACCTATTTCAGTTAACACAGCGGGCATACCTGCTCTTGCTAATACGGCCAGACTCTGTTCTTTAACACCACGGTTAACGCGGCCTGATTTGATATATTGCTGCTGAATTAAAGTTGCCAGCTTAATACTTTGAATACGGTAAGCATTCTTCATCAGAGAAAGTACAATGAAACTCTCCGGATCATTAGGATTGTAGCCATCATAATTATCTTTATAATCCTTTTCTAATAAGATTACCGCATTTTCTCTTGCAGCTGTTTCCTGTTCACCTAGTCTTCCTGACCCGGAAACAAAGGTTTCAACTCCCGAAGTTGCTGTTCTGCCTCTCATATTAGATGGCATTGAATTACAGTGAATAGAAATAAACAGATCAGCATGAGCCTTATTTGCAATATCAATCCGTTCATATAAAGGAATAAATACATCTTCAGTGCGTGTATAAATGACTTTTGTATTTTCCATCTCTTTCTCAATCGTTTGCCCAAGCAGCATTGCAACATCTAAAGCAACATCTTTTTCTTTGGAAAACAGACCTCTTGTTGACCCGTCTCTTCCTCCGTGGCCAGGATCAAGAACGATGATCATAGGTTTAACAGCAAGGTTGGTCCGGGGCTGCTGAATTGATTGTGCTGGTTGTATTTGTTGCGCTGGTTGTATTTGCTGAGGTGTTTGTGCGTATATATAAGGAGAACTAAGCAGTAAAAGAACAGTAAAAGCGGTTCTGAAGGCTGTTTTGTTTTTAATGTTTTCAGACATTTATTTTTTGCTTTTTATTTTTGTGTTTTATTAATTTCCCGGAGGGTTTAATTTCCAAATTTACAAAGATAACGTGGAAATTCTAAACTTAGTTCGAATTCATTGATAATCATTATTGCCATTGATCAGATCAGGAGCGCACTATTTATAAAATTATAATGATAAATTGATAATAAATTTAAACCGTTGTATTAAATGGTTGTTTAGCTCTGAAAAAGCGGATGGCAGATTTACATGCAGATAAAAAAATAATGCATTTGATCGGCAGGAAGTAGAGTCCTAATCTTAAAACAAAACGGTATGAATTTTAAATTTTTAGCAGTTGTAACCTTAGCCGGTATGGTTTTTACAGCATGTCATTCAGACAAAAACAAAAGTGATAGTGATACGTCAAGCTCCGGGATGACAGATACGTCTTCTATGGACACCACCAGGAATGACACAACCCTGGCAGATACAGCCGGTGCAGGTGTAAGCGGGTCTGGTAAAGCTACCGATGGCTCAGGATCTGGTGCGACCGGATTAAATGGAGCGGGGACCCCTGGTACTACAGGAACAACCGATGACAGGAACAATCCTGCTAACCAGGGAAATAATCAGGGTAATCAGACCAATGGTTCTGGAAATGGCCGCAATCCTTCGCGTGGAAATCCTTAAAAAAAAATGTAGTTTTATAGCGGGTTTCCTGGCTATAAAACTACATTTTCTGGTTTTTTATCGTGAATCTGATTGATTAGCTGACGGCATTTACCCAATGCCGTTCTCCGCAATTCTCACAAGCTATTCTTATGTTTTTGAATATAATATCCTCTGTATAACCACAATTATAACTAATCAGGCAATTGCATTTTTATCTTTCCTGTATTTAACCAGGTTAATAAGCAGTACACTGCCAAGAATCACGAATAATCCAATAATCTGGACCAGACTTACCCTTTCATTTGTAAAACAAACACTTAATAAAATTGCAACTACAGGATTTACGTAGGCATAAGTACTTACCTGCGTTGCCGGACGCACTTTCAATAGCCATACATAAGCACTAAATGCAGCAATAGAGCCAAATATAATGAGATAAGCGATAGAGAACCACGCATCAGGAGATACATCATTCCAGTGGAAATGATTGTATTCAGAACTCAGTATACTGCCTGGAATAAATGCAATAGCAGCTGCAAGCATTTGCCATGCCGTATTTACAGATACAGAACTGTCAGCTGCTGTATGGTATTTTGAATATAGCGATCCTCCGGCCCAGGCAACAGGACCAAGCACAAGCAGTCCCATACCAATTATCTGATTATTACTTTGCTGTATGTTTGCCGCCTGGATGACTTGTTCTGAAAACAGCAGGATAACACCTATAAAACCAATAATCAGCCCTGCAATTGTTGATCTGCTGCTTAGGTTCTCTTTCCATTTAGGTTTATCCAGTATCACAAACCAGATCGCTGCAGATGCTACCATAATTGCAACCAGACCACTGGGAATGAATTGTTCTACCCATATTACCGTTCCATTGGCAATGCCAAGCATCAGAATACCACTTACAACAGCATATTTAATATTTTTCCAGTCGAATATCCGCTCTCCTTTAAACTTACACCAGCTCATTAACAAGATGCCTGCAACAAAAAAGCGGAAAGTTCCAAGAATAAATGGCGGAAAACCAGCAAGTGCTTTCTGAATGAAAAAATAAGTAGAACCCCATACAACATATACAATAGCAAAGGCAAGATAAACGAGGAGCGGAGAAGCGGTTTTATTTGTCATGATGTTTTTTATGATCAGGGATTACTAATTGTTGTTGCTCTTTTACGGTTTCCAGTACGATAGTGGTACGGATTGATACGATAGTTGTAATCTTACTGAAAGAGGTTCTCATTAATTCCATTAAAGAAGCAGAGTCAGCAGTTCTGACTTTAACTAAATAGCAGTCCTCGCCGGCTATGATATGGACTTCCTGAACTTCTTCAATTTTGGACAGTTCAAGCGCTGTAGTTGTACAGCCAAGACTATGTGATGCTTTCATAGAAATGAAAGCCAGTAATTTTAAACCTATAGCCGAAGCATCAATTCTTGTGGTATACTGCTGAATGACCTTCTTTTGTTCTAGCTTTTTTACACGTTCTAAAACGGCAGAAGGTGCCATATCAAGTTCCTTTGCCATATGAACATTGGAGATCCGGGAATTATCCTGCATTAACCTTAATATAGCAAGATCAATATGATCTAAATTAATGTTATTTTCGATTATCATTCAGTAAATATATAATAAATCAGAATTATATTCCTTTTTATTATTTTAAAATGTATTAAATTCTGAATGTACTTTTTGTTGATAAAAGGGGGAGAGAGAGTTTAGGGCAGAAATCTTAATAGAACTGCCCGGATCAATCCTGATCCGGGCAGTTTAGTGTTTACTCCATAAGAGAAATGAAGACAATATAATTATCAGGAAGAATTTAGTCTTTACCTTTATTTCCTTTGCCATGACCACGGCCTTTTCCATGATCATCATCATTCCACTTATCTTTTCCTTTATTATTCTGATTATATTTCTTCGCCTGTCCGGGAGGCATTCCGTGAGGGTGTCCTTTAACGACATAATATCTTGGATCATCACTGTATTTAATAACTTTTTGAGTACGCACTTTTTTGTATTTTGCATATTTTACTCTGTCATTATTAAAATTACGGTAAGGATCTCTCGAATTTACAACTACTTTATATCCATTGTATAAATCGTAACCACTGTATCTTGAAGGCAGTGATGAAGAGGAGATCCATTTGTTCCCATCCAGATAAGAAAACTGTTTTTTGGGTACATTATAATAACTTTCTATATCAGGCAGGTAATAATTATCTACATGATCATAACCTACAGGTCCCCATAAAGGTTGTGACCCGATATTAATGTTTACATTAATTTGCGCTGACGCACGATATGGCATAAAGCCAATAACTCCCAGCAGACCAAGTACTAATAGCTTTTTCATTTTCGAGATTTAACCTTCATTCAGAAAAATGATGCCATGTTTTTAAACTTTAAGAAACAATGTTTTAATTTTATCATATGATAATTCTGTGTAATTATCTATATATAAATTACACTTTGGCAATTCTTCTATGGTATGAGAACTCAATACACCAACTACCCGCATTCCTGCATTTAGTGCAGCAGAAATACCTGAAAAAGAATCCTCAAAAACCAGACATTGTTCAGGAGAAACACCCAGATTTTTAGCAGAAGTAAGATATACTTCAGGATCAGGTTTATGTTTTTTTACATCTTCACTAGCCATAACAGAACTTAGTTTTTCACGTATTGGAACTTCGTTTAAAATTAAATCCAGGTTAGCATAAGGAGCAGAAGTAGCTACACCTAGTTTTACACCATGATTTTTTAAATCCGAGATGAATTCAAGTATACCTTGAATTGGTTCAATGTGTGGCGCATATATTTTCCGGAAAAGACTTTCTTTCTCCTCTTCCATCTGCAGCAGCTCTTCACCCGAAACAGGTCTTTGTAAGAAATGAGAAAGGATATAGCTGTTACTTTTTCCAAACATGTGCTCAGCAAAATCTTTATCTGTAGGATTAAGGTTGCGGGTGGAGAAAAACTCACGGAAAGCCAGAGAGTGATATGGATTAGTGTGACAGATAACCCCATCCATATCAAAAATAACTGCAATTTCTTTATTCATCCTGCAAAGTTAAGATGATTTGATCAGCTATAAAAACATGATTGGTTTTTGTTCAAATATTTAACTATCAATCTGACAGGATGGGTGTCATAAGGGAATATTAAATGGAAAAGGTTAATCAGCCTTTTCCATTTGATACAATTGATTAGAAAGTACAGGCAATTTTAGCATAGACATAGCGGCCGCTGAAGCCAAACTGACTTACTGCTCTTGGATATAAAAATCTGCCGTTTGATGTATTATCCAGACTGCCGGAATAATTCTCAGCAGGAATACCACTTAAATTGTTCTGATTGTTCCTTGGATCGATATACAATTTATCAGGATATACATCAAACAGATTGTTTGCACCTATTGTTAAAGTCAGCGTCTGATTTGCAGCGTAGCTTACAGAAAAATCAGAAATCCATTTTGGCGTAAATGTTTGATCCAGTTGTACAGGCAGATTATTTGCAGGCACGTTTGGATCAATCGCATTCAGATAAGTTACTTCTCCAAAACGTACTGTTCTGGCTACAAAACTTAATTTATCAATCGTTAAGTTCGCAGTAATATTAAGTTTGTTTTTCGGAACAGAGCTTTCATAACGTGAGCGTTCTAACCGGTCAAATAATTTTGCTTTCAGTGTAGGATCACTTTCTATTTTATCAGATCCATTAATACTTCTCACCACTGTTTTATTTAGATTACCAGCTACGCTTATTAATAAATTACTTTTGGTCCCTAAATAGAATCTGTTAGTCAGAACCACGTCTAAACCAGCTGTGTTTGTCGTAATTGCATTCGTAAAGAACTGCACACTGTTAACCTGCGCATTTGGATCAACCGTATTTAAGATCTGGTTGACTACGCCAGTGGGTATTAATGCACCTGCACTTGTTCGCTCACGCGCATATTGACTGGAAAAAACAATACGGTCTTTAATATCAATATTATAAGCATCAATAGTGAACGTAAAAGTCTTAGCGATTTTTCCTGCGAGGCCTAAGCTTCCTGATCTGGAGATTTCAGGTTTTAATGAACCCACACCAAATTGAGAAACAATCGCATTATCATTATTGACGGTTAATACCTGTGTTGGGTTACCTGCCACAAACTGGGTACTCTCATTATTAAAATAACGTTGATGTAAAGATGGGGCTCTAAAACCAGTTGCATAGGCGCCGCGTAACGAAATATCTCCAAATAGTTTTACTTTACCAGTAAATTTATAAGAGAAATTAGAACCAAAATCACTGTAATTTTCATAACGTCCCGCAGCCTCCAATAAAACCCGCGGGCCAAATTCTGCCTCAAAATCCGCATATGCGCTCACATTGTTTCTTGATTTATTTAATGCATTACTTGGTTTAAAGCCAGGGAATACCTGTGCGCCTGCTGCAGTAAAGGAAGTTCCGGCCATTCTTCCCGGAATCCCCGCAGAAGGCTGACCATACGAATATGATAGTTCATCACCAGCTTTAATCTGATAATTATCAATTCTGAATTCTCCTCCAAAAGCTGTATTTAATGAAGTAATCAACCCACCATCAAATTCATGTTTCTTACTCAAATCAAGATTACTCGTGTTTTGTCTGAATAATAATTCACCCGCATAAAATGAAGTCGGGCTTGTACCTAGCGGGAGGGAGGCATTTATAGTATTATTGATATTGAATTTAATATTGTTTTCGCCGCTGGTATTACTTATATCATAATCCCAGGTTCCGATTTTACCTTTCGAACCTATAGCAAATGAAAGATCATTGATTCTGGTATCTATAAAAGGAAGAAATCCGTTAGGAAATAAAGTCAGGTCAATTTGTGTGGTTTGCGTTGGTAAACGAAAAAATCCTGCAGCACTACCTGTTTTATGTGTGTATCCTGCTGCGAAATACAGATTGGATTTCTGAGTGAAATTATACTGTCCGTTTAAAAAGAAACCTGCATTTTTGGAGTCAGAGTTACCTACACGCATATTATTTCTATCCAGTCCGTTAGCCTTAGCTCTTGCATCATCAGCTGCTTTTAAGCCTGCATATCTTGCCTGAAATGCAGCTTCAGTTTCTAATGCTCCTTTTACAGGTGCAGCAGCATATAAAAGCGGACGTGTATCTAAACCACCGCGATTGGTATAATCACGTTTGATATACTGGCCTGCAAAATTGATAAAACCTTTATCATTTTTAAATGCCCATCCTTTACTGAAATCTGCCTGAAATGTACGGCCGTCACTAAAATTAGTTCCTAGAGCTTTAGAATCAGATTGACCGAAGGAAGTAGAGAAACTATACGGAGTGATTTTTTTAAGTACAATATTGATCACACCTGCAATTGCATCCGAACCGTACTGAGCTGCAGCACCATCACGTAAAACTTCGATGCGTTCAATCGCAGAAACAGGAATTGAATTCAAGTCGGTTCCTACCGAACCACGGCCAAATGTGCCATTGATGTTAACCAGGGCTGTAGTATGCCTGCGTTTTCCATTGACCAGAACAAGTACCTGATCGGGACCTAAGCCCCGTAAAGAAGCAGGATCAATGTGGTCTGTACCATCTGCAACTGTTTGTCTGTTCGAGTTAAAAGAAGGAGCTACATAGTTGAGAATTTGTGTCAGATCTACTTGTGCAAAGGTTTTAACATCTTTACTGGTAATTAAGTCTACTGGAACCACACTTTCAATATTTGTTCTTGGGACTGATGATCTGGAACCAATAACCACAACATTCTGTAACAGGGTTTTAGTGTCAGATAAGGTAAAGTCCATAGTTTTTGACGCACTGTCCATCTGGATTTCAGTTTCCGTGTTTTGATAACCTGTAAAAGAGATACGAAGTTTATAAGTACCTGTTTTTGGAAACTTTATCGCATACTTTCCATATGAATCTGTGGAAGTACCCAATTTAAAGCCTATAACCTGAAGTGTAGCACCTGGAATAGCTAATCCGGCAGAGTCAATGACCTTTCCTTTTAAAATTTGTGCGAATAACTGGCCCGAAAGCATGGAGAAAAAGAAGATCAATACAATTTTTGGTAATATTTTCATCATAGTTAGGTTGGTTTAGATTGTAATCTAACGAAAATATTACAATAACTTAGTAATCCTCTGCTAAAATTTTTTAGTGTTAATGAAAACTATTTTTTATTTATATGAAATCGTTTATGTTAAATTATTTTGATAATAATATTCTTATTTATAAGTTTATGTGAAATAATTATATTAATAAATTTAATCTGAATGTCTTTCATTAAATATACAGCTAGTCATTTTGCAAAGGAATTTATCGCATAACTATCGGCTTCATTTTAATCTGTTCCTGTTTATCATAAATTCTTAAAATTATATGATCCTGGAATTCATGTAAAAAAAATACCTATTTAATAATATAGATAATGTTTGTATGGAAAAGCGTTTAGAAAAAACGAATGACAGTAGTGCAGTTGTATCCGGACTTGGTGATCATGTAGAAGTTATAATGCCATCAGGAGAACGTAATTTCCCTTTACTGATTGTATCAGGAAATGATATAGATTGTATATCATGGGGAGAAATGTATAAGGATCAGATTAATGAATTATTATTGATACATGGGGCTTTATTGCTTCGCGGATTTGAAATCGGAAGTGCTCAGAAATTTAATGACCTATTTAGCATTATTGCAGGAAAGGCTCTTGAATACAAAAATAGAACAGCACCAAGGGATCAGGTTTTTAATCATGTATATACTTCCACAAGTCACCCCAGTGATCAGGTAATACACATGCATACGGAGAATTCTTATGCTAAAACCTCCGCCAGGATTATTGCTTTTTATTGTCTCATTCCATCAGCTGGCGGAGGAGAAACACCAATTGCTGATGAAAGAGAATTGGTTCAGTCTTTAAGTGAAGAAACCATTCGTAAATTTCGTGAAAGAAATATACAATATGTACGGAACATTTTTCCAGGAGTAGGATTAGATTTGAAGACCATATATCAGACAGATAACAAAGAAGAATTACATAAGATTTTTGAAGAATCAGGAATTGACCATGAATGGATTTCAGCTAATCATTTAAGGATTAAATGGGTTTTTCCAGCATTCCAGGTACATCCGGTCACCAGGAATGAAGAGTGGTTTAATCATATGTATTTTGGACATAAATCTTTATATGATGCCCAGGTGCTGGATATTTTTGATGAAGAAGACTTACCGTTTATTACCTATTATGGTGATGGAAGTAAAATAGAAGATTCAGTTATACAGGAATGTAAAGATTTCTATGAGCAAAAATCAATAGTGTTCAAATGGGAAAAAGATGACTTTTTATTATTGGATAATATGAGGTACTCACATGGGCGTAAGCCTTACGAAGGAGATCGTACAATTCTAACAGCTATGGCACAACCGGTGTATTAAAAAATCACGGTCCTTTATACAGGACCATGATTTTTTAGCTATGGTATATTAAATTTTACCAATTCTATATTGTTCTTAAACAGCGGGAGCTTATTACTGAATTCAAAAGCATTATTAAATGATAGTATGGCCTTATTGTCAGGGTTTTTAAAATACTTTTTAAAATGTATCAAAACCCGGTCACCTTTATCAATCAGATCTTTTTGCGGAGAACCTGATACTTTAACAATTTTAATTTCTTTCTGATTCGTAGAAAAAGATTTGTCATTGTAAAGAAAATCCAGCTTGTGCCGGTTAATCTTAACCGGGAATTCTGAATGGTTCACTATAAATAGCTGAGCATTTAAAGTATCATGTTCACAGTAACTGCTTAACCGGAAATTTACACCTGAAACAGCAATTTCCTGATCGCTGACAAATACAAATGGCGGTTGTTTAATTTGTTTTAAGGTTGTAAAATATGCTTTCTGCTTTTGAGTAAAATCAGATTTTGTATGAAATGAATAGCTGGTCGCGGCAATCTTATATTTATGGAGATAAGCACTATAGTCTGCCGGTACTGAATTGGCTATTACAGTGGTCAGTAATGGAGACGCATACGGAGTAGTTTTAGAAGTAATCAAAAGATTATAGCTGGATTTAAAATACCCATTTTTACCTGTTAGCTGATATACTTTAAGGTCATTTAGTGGTTGAAATTTTAAGGTGAGATATTTGTGTTCTCCCGGCTGTAAAATGACTGCACCCAGGCTCCCGGTTTTAGGGATTGACCTTAACCCTTCAAGAGTAGACAATTCAATTTCACTAATTGTAATTGGGTCTTTACCTGAATTATTAAGTTCCAGATCTGCTAGTAATTCCTGCGCTTTGATATTAGCGGTCAGATTTAAGCGGATTGAAAGCTGGTCTGATTGCGTATCAGTTGACATATAATTTAAATCGCCTTTGATTTTTTGTTTACCGATATGATTTTTACAGGCAAATGCTGTAGTCAGTAAAATCAGAAGAACAGGGATTTTTAATCGGGTAAGTATGCTCATATTTATTTGATATTATCTTTAAATGTTTTACCAGCCTTTGCTATAAATATCCGGAACTTATAAACCTGTAACAGACCAGATAGAATAAGCATGTGGCGGTGCCTGTATCAAGACACGTCCGTCTGCTGCTACTGTCTGTACCCAGTTGGAGATACCCGTATATTCTTTTATCTTTTGATTAGCCCAGTTAGAACTTACCCATTGTTGCTGCCAGTTATCTGTACCGTTGAAATACACAATTAAACCAGGAATTGTATTATACCCGTTTCTTCTGTCAATATACTGATCAGGAGCCGAATAAAGATTGGTAGTTGTACCTCCGGCAAGGTTTTTATGGATCCAGATCAGATTATTCATCCTGTTTTTATCCAATAAGTTTTCATAATCTTTATAAAAGATACATGGATATCCCTCATGGGTCATGATATAAGCGTAAGAAGAATATTTATTATAAGTAATATCCGTATCATGGTTACTTACAAAAGTAACCGCTTTGGCTGCATTTCTTTTTAATAACATATCATCATTAAGATGCGTCAGATCGTTACCGTCAAATGCACTGTGCATCGCATAAAAACAGGCAAAGTCAAATGCTGAGGAAGTTTGCTCAGTTGCATCTACCCATTGCTGCAGATTGGCCGCATTTCCATCCCATTCTTCGCCAACGGCAAATACTGCTGCCGGACCGCCAGCGCTGTTAACAAAGTTTTTCACAACCCATGCGCCGTATCCTTTCACATAATCAAAGCGAAATCCGTCAAAATGGATATTGTTCTTGTAAAATTTTGACATACTGTAAGAGGCATTGTATATCCAGTTTGATACATTGGCTTTTTTATGGCAAAGGTCAGGAAAACCAGCAAATGCACCTTCATCGGCAGCCTCTATATCATTTGGGTGAAAGTCACTGTAGGTCCGGTTAAATTTACCAGAAAGAGGTGTGTATTTAGTATAAGTGCTCGTACCGGTATAAGGATTAGCTTCTGAATTTCCTCCGCTGCAGTGGTTAAGTACCATATCCGCATATACTTTTATATTATTGTTATGTGCAGTAGTGATCAGTTTACTGAGACTTGTTGAGTCGCCAAAACGGGTAATTTTTGAGCCCATCTGGTTATAGGTGCCAAAGTCGAAGTAGTCATAGGGGTCATAACCCATACTTGTGCCGCCACCCTGCGCTTTAGTTGCAGGCGGCAGCCATATGGCTGCAATGCCTGCTGCTTTCCATGCAGGTATTTTATCATTGAGTGTATTCCACCAGGAGCCCTGCGGAACGTCCCAGTAAAAAGCCTGCATCATTACATCACTGCCAGAACCTGTGGCTGCGTCTACTTTAGTCTGCTGGTTGACGGCAGGGGCAGGGAGAGCTGCAATTTCATTTTTTTTGCAGGAAGATAATGTAAAAAGAACTCCCATAAAAAGGGCAGTCCTCACCGATAGGGAAGATGTTTTTTTGTTCATACTATTTAGTTATTAATTTGGTTTAATGCTTTGCTGACAGGTGTGCCTTCCTGGAGTCTGTCCGGGTACGGGAACGTTCCCGTAACCGGACAGACATTTAATTCAGAAGACCATTTAAAAATACTATTTATTTGTCTGATTTACATATAGAAGATGATTTTTTGTTTAAACAGCGAATTCCATTAATTAAGAAATTATATCTTTATCAGTGAAGTAGTAATTAATAATTCCTTTAACCGTTAAAAATTTATGAACTGGATAGCATTTGAAAAAGATTACAACTTTGAAAAAACAGTATTTGAACTGACAAATGAATCTCTTGATATTATTGCTGAATCTGAGGATTTTAAAGACCAGATATTTGGTGCATTTGCCTTCAATTGTGTGAGCGGTGATATTTCTTTAAGCTTTGATACCAGCACTGGTATTGACTTGCGCAAAGAAAATTATTATCCGCCAGACTGGACAAATGAAGTTATGGAATCTGATATAGAAGAAATCCAGGAACTCTGGCAAAATAAGTATGGACATATTCAGCGTTCTTTTAATGAGATTATAGCTCATCATGAAGATGAGGTAATTGATGAATTTGAAGCAGGGTATCTGAACAGTTTAAGAAGAATAATGGTGAATCTTGAAAATAGTAACGCATTCGGTAAAATAAAGACATCTGAGGAATTCTGGACTTTAGTTACGCAGGTTGATGCGGATACAGAACAGGAAGAAAAATTGCTGGATGAGGTTAGAAAGAAAAACAATAATGGTGAAAAACACTAAAAACAGGTACAAGAACTTTTACCAGGTATAAAACCTGCTGAACTTCATAAAAAACTTGTCCTCCTGGAAAGTCTGAAAAGCTCCCTGCTTGATTTTACAACAAATCATGAGGGTGGAAATTTAGATGCTGCTAAAACATTAGAAAAATGATGTTATAAAATTAATAAATGGTTAATCAGAACATATTCGAAGCAGCAAGAGAGGGTAATATTTCTTTATTAAAAGAGATTTTACTGACAAAACCAGATTTAGCAACATTTAATGATTATGGTTTTACTGCTTTACATTGTGCAGCAACTGGAACTGATCTGATAGATGAAAAAGTAATGCTTGAAATATTAGCACTTTTAGTTGAAGCCGGTAGTCCATTAGAAATGCTGTCGCATGATGGAAGAACGCCTTTATATCTTTGTGCAGAATTTTCATCTTCAGTAAAGCCTGTTCAGTTTCTAATAGAGGCGGGAGCGAATCCTGATGTATATGATACAGCCGGTAATCATATTGTTAAGAATTCACATATTATTGAAGTAAAGCAGCTATTAGCCAGATTAACTGGAGTAGCTGTTCCGGTAGAACCGGTACCCGGACCACCTGCTCTGAAAATGAATTCTGCTGCATGGAAAAAAGCGAAAACAGTTCTTGATATTGTTTTCAGAGAGTTGACAGATGTCGGGTTAATCGCGTTACAGGATACCGGGAGTACACAATCAGATGGCTTTGAGGAGTGTGCTGAAGAATTTCATCAATGTACAAATCAGGAATCAATTATTGGATTTTGTTTTTATACCCGGCAGGATCTTAACCGTGCAAAAAGAACAAGCGAACTGCCACTTGCAATCTGGGGCGCTCCGGAGGGCAAGGCAAAAGATACGGAAAAAGTTGCAGGCATAGTAGTAAATACTTTCGAAAAAGCAGGAGTTAATGTAGGCTGGAATGGGAGCGGATCGATGCGGCCTTCATTGTATTTGCACAGTTTTTCTGAGAGACTGATTAACTAATTAGTCTTTCAGGGACGCTATTAACAGATCGGCCAGGTAGAAAATAGTCTTCAATACAATTTGCTCCGGACTTCCCTGAAATACAATTCTTTCTGAAAATAATGGCTTTGAAGCATAAATTGCATGAATAAAAATGGTACCTACAGGTTTTTCAGCAGTTTCACTTCCACCCGGACAGGTAAGTCCTGTTACACCAATATGAATATCAGCATCAATCAGTCTGGCCAGGCCATAAGTGATCGCATCCGTTACTTCTGCAGATTCAGGAGTATATTTTTCAATTAGTTGTGCCGGAACGCCTAACAAATCTTTTTTGAGATTAGCATCATAGCAAACAATACCGCCTTTAAGGAATTTTCCAGCATCGGTAACCAGAGAAAATTCAGATGCAATTCTTCCTGCGGTTGCACTTTCAGCAAAAGCAATAGTTAATTTTTTTTCAATGAGCAGTTCGGCACATGAGGAGAGTGATGTAATTGACATAAGTTTGATATGATTTGTTTATTTCCAGCTGATCCTGATTTGTTGATTTCCACGCAATATATATTCCATGTTCCCATTTTTAACTGATTTTCCCTTAACCTGATCTTTTTGTTTTTCATCAGTTACCAGAAGTTCAGGTAGTTTATCTCTTTCCGTTTTCACAATCATCATCCGGCAGTTTAATTTTTCATTACCTGATACTTTAAAAGATGCCCTTTTTCCTTTCTGAACTTTAAAGTCTGAAACAGGATAATCTACATATAACATGAACTTAGTACCTGGTATGTGGTGATAATGGCGAGGCATAATACCAAAGGCATTTCCAGCACCATAAACTTCCTGACCAACAGATCCGCTTTTTTCCCAGCCGTCGTGTAAATCTTCTAATGCAATCCATAAGTTATCATCGAGCTCACCAATTTTAGGTTTTTCTTCCAGCATCTCTTCAGGTAGCATTGGCGGGTAATAATAAACAGCCCGGTCAACCAGATAGCGGATATATTCAGTTATTAATAACCTGACTGATGGCAGGATATCTTCACCTTCAGCATGTTTCAGG
>Ga0247807_10001279_pt1 | contig 14870 bp, 13 predicted proteins | sample UWRJL074202C1_FD_179931 | JGI IMG/M metagenome (GOLD analysis project Ga0247807, IMG submission 179931) | Plant litter microbial communities from Arlington Agricultural Research Station in Wisconsin, United States - UWRJ-L074-202C-1 | ecosystem: Environmental > Terrestrial > Plant litter >...
TTTAAGTACCATGAACACATGGCCGCTCGATTCTATTTTCAATGATTTTGAGAATATCGATTGGGTAAATGGACTTTTACTTCGAGATGATAAAGCTGATTTGAATTCATTAGAATGCCGTCGACAATTATATGCGCTAGAAGTACCAGCCGCAAGAACATCAAATATACGAATATGAAAGGGGCAGTATTCAGTGTTCAAGAAAGTAAGGACTGTCATTGAAATAGTATACGATATAGTTCGGTCAATCCATTCGCCACCCAAGTGGTTCTATTCCTCGATACCTTCGTGTAATCTGAAATATGTCTCATACCAAATTACTTCAGAGACTGACCACCAACTTCTGGGCTGAAACACTTCGCTCTGGGATAGCATCAAGAGCGGTTTGAAGGTGTTCAAAGCCACTCCCAATGACTTTTGGCATGGGCACCGGAATGTAATTCCCCTGGGCTAATGCATTGGGGAGAAAGTTGTTGTAAATATGTTTTCCTATCCCACTATCTTTGATCGTGGTTGCTAAGTAAAACTTGGCTATGATTCCCTCTGGAATTCCCTCTGGTAGCCGCTGAACAGCAGCAATGAATTTGCCACCTCCGGTCTTGAGAAGCACCTCAGCACAACCAAGTACACCCTCTGGCTTACCACTGGCTTCGAAAGCGCCAACTATAGCCTTGTTCTCCAAGGCCGTAACTAGATCTCGGACGATTGTAGAATTATTATAGTCAAACACTTGAACCGCACCAAGCTTTTTCATCAATTCAAAGTTCTTCACAGAAGAAGTGGTGATCACCTCATAACCTGCAGCAGTGGCTAGCTGAATAGCGTTACACCCAACACTTGATGCTCCTCCCCAAATGAGCAAAGATTTTCCGGTTGATTCAGAATCGAGGGAAGGGTAGTTAAGACCAAGATTTTCCATCTCGAAAAGACCCGCAGCTGCGGTAGTGACAGCCAATGGCATAGTAGCTGCTTGTTCAAAGGAAATGGTGTCTGGTATGATCGAGGTGAGCTGTGGTAGGCAAACGACATATTGCTGAAAGGCACCTTGAGTGCTAACATAGTTGCCCATTGCAAATGGAGCATGTGCAAGAACACGATCACCCTTCTTGAGGTGAGTGATTGCACTACCCACCTCGAAGATCTCCCCGGATACATCGCTACCAAAGGCGGTGGGATATTGCAGTGGGAACATGTCGAGGGCTTGCGTAGCCCAGTCCACGAATGAGACGGCAACGGCTCTTGTTTTGATGACAATCTCGTTTTCTGCTGGTGGAGTATACGGTGCCGAATCTACCACGATACCGGACTTGCCATTCTTCAACCAGGCTGCAGTGTTTGATACCATGCTGAATTGTGATTCGAAGGGGCAGATCTTGTATTCGAAATTGAGATGTGAAGTATCAGAAATGTAAACCAGTAACAACTTTGAGCGAATATGTGAAGTTTTGTCTGTCTCTCAAACAGGTCTCTGGCATTTGAGTTCTTCTTATATGCTCCTTGGGTGTATAACGTGAGAAGCTATTATATCCGACGCATCTAACAGATTTCCTTATTGGGTGATTCTTTAAGCCCGTTACTCTCTAACCCCGAAATCTTTTGTCTTTGGTTATGTCCGATGTTCCCAAACAGGTAATTCTCTAGATCCGATGGATCCATTCCTCGTATTATAGTGCTGAAATTTGTATGTCCGCAACAATTGGCTCGAATAGCCTGGCGGTTGGAGCATTCTTATGCAAATATTAAAAGTTGACAGATAAATTGCTGATGTTTAATAATCTGGTAGCAAGCTTGTCCACGTGGCATTGTAAACATGAATTAATATGACAAGGTTAACCGAGAGACTTGCTTCAGTCGCTCGTTATAACATAAAGTAGCATAGAACTTTTGCTGGAATGGTCTATAAGAGTCCTGGTATTTCAAGAAACAGCAAAACTCGAAATTACACAAATTCAGTTCTCCTTTTTGTCATCTGATCTTTGTAAACCTCTATTCAGCTTGTGTGACAACCTCCGACACCGTCTCAATTCCAAAACGTTCCCTCAGTCATATATTCCACGTTTGGGAAATAGCTTTTTCCGTACGAGCGAAGTTTTATCTTTGTGCACCATACTAGCATAGAGCCCCCGAAATTCCAGCACGAAGTATTGTTTGAATCATATCTTTCATCAAAATTAATTCCACAATCATGTGTCACAGAAGAATCCACAGTGTTAGACAAGCTATCGATTTGAATGTAATCTAGGGTATTATTCATACACTATTCGGTTGGCATGAGTTCTATTGGCAGAGAGCTGGGAAGTTCAGAGCAAATGTCAATTATCCTCTGTCTTGAGTCTTGCTTAGAAATATCAACTGAGTGAAACTGCTATCCTATGCTGTTGTAGCCTCGAGCACCGCATCCCCATTAGTTAGCTATACCAGATCTCTCCCTACGGAGAGCTTCCTTCCTTAGACTTATCACAATTCAAGACCCTCAAGACACGTTTTACACCCTGAGGAACCCCTGCTTTTGTCCATATCGTGAGTAGAGGTCCTTAACATCTGCTACGAGTAATTTTGAAGGTAGGCTATAATATATCAACTTTTTTAGGAGGTAAGCGATGCTCCATGGGTTCTTACCAAGCTTAATATCTCTGCGGCTTTGCTTATGCCCTACAAAACCATAGAATCTTTTGGTAGGAATATAGACAACAGATTATTCCAAGCTTAGTGGTGTAATGATCCAATCCCAAGATTTGAAAGGCTTCTTACCTAGCAATTTACTGGCCATAGTCATTCAGTTGGTAGTTGCTCATCAACTACAGTTCAAACTATAAAATATGTCAAACTCCTGAGCAGAACTTCATTCATCGAATCCAATCAATAACTAGCCTTGGCAAACCCGCCATATGCAGGATAACATTTATATCCTTACTTAAACATCGAATAACCTTTCGCGGTTGATTTGCCTTCTCAGAAATTCTTTCTAAGTATGCTAATATTGAGTTTATTCAGACACACTTCAAGGAAGCGAGGTTTCATGGCGGCATCGCAATCCAGAAGCGAGACTTCATGTATGGGCTCGTCTACCACAAGTGCACAACACCAGGCGGCTAACGCACCACATCAAGAATGGGAAACATTTTGTTGCACATCGCAGGTTAAGCGATACTCGCTACTTAGCGAGGATCTCCGTTACATGTGAAATAAAGAACATCGAAGGAAGATTGTGAAGAAGGGCATAGACCGAGAAGCAGATTTCACCACTTGGTGGGAGAGAAGATTCGCAGGCAATGAAGCATACCTGGAGAAATGGTATTCTGTATTACTATATACACGCACAGTAACAGCACCTCACTGCTCCACCACCACAATCTCTTCCGTTTTCCATCATTCAAAACATTCCTAGCGCAGCATATTATATACCCTATCTCATCTTCACAGCAGGAAAAAATCTTGTTCCCGCCCAACCTCTTGCAACCACACTCTGAATGTCAATATTGCCCTCTGGTCCTTGTTGCGGACTCCACATCTTTAACAAGATGAAGCGGCCACTTACTGGCGGATCAAAGCGCACCTTACACTTACTCTTGCCTCGTTCAATAAAAAACTTCGCACGAGGTGTCATCAACTCGCCACCTACAGCACGAACAGCTTCTTGTGTAGCGAGTTGTGATGCTTCAGCTGCTTCTGCAAGGGTGATGTTTGATGCGGTCTCACGGCGACGGATTGTTGGGAGAAATGAACGCTCTTGTCGAGCGTCACGATTTGAACCTAGAAGAAAATCTTCATGCCATGGTCCGTTGCCATCGAAGTCATCATCTGAAGTTTCAAGTTCGCCTGAAGGGCCGTGATTAAGGCCTGGGGATGCGTCTTCATCGTCCTCAGAATCGCTGAATTCGGTGGTGACTTGGAAGGGGGGTGCAATAGTGTTGAAATCGAATGGTATTTGTGCTGTGCGCAAGTCACATTCTTCATCCTGGATACCAATATCGTAAAGGCGGCGAGCGCGAGCTTGAGCCGTCATCGACCCATCCGTATTATGACGGATGGATACAATAGCTGGGGGTAGCGAGCGACGGGCGGGTGAGTACTGAATTTGGTACTGAGCAGTGCGGGTGAGAAGGTCATCAGAGGTCATAGAGATGAATACCATCCCTTCTTGAATACTGCAAGACGTTAGTGAAAATTGCATATTGAGATAAGTACTCTTACGGGGCAGTATAACCAGAGTGAGGTGCCCTAATAATTAGCTCTTTCAGAGAAAAAACTGTAGCTCCTTGATGCCTCAAGACCAAATTGCACCGGTTACTCTTAGTACAGTAAACAGTATTATCACTTTTAAGCACATTTTCGGCCGAGTAATCCCCCCCATGGTCCTGATATATACCACCGTCACAACTGACAATTTCCATCTTCAAGGTTCCAGGCTCGACTTGTCCATATTTGCCATAACTGAATCCACGAAATCCAGAATCAAGTCTATCCGTATCTAACTTCCGTCGCTTGGCTCGTCGATTGTGTTCCGCTTCGCCGGAATACTCCTGTGCTTGAAGGGCAGGGTGAGGAATATTGGGAACCGGATCATCTAGAAGGGCCCTAAGAGTCGAGCTTGCAGCTTCTAACTGACGTCCAGCATGTTGTAACTCGGCAAGGCTATTACCAAGACCATTATCTCGTTGGGTAGTAACGCGGGTCCTATAGCGATCACCAACCAAGATCTGACGTCTACTTCGTCTGGCGAAACTACCAGGGGCTCTGGCTGGGGATCCAATAGGTCTTTCGCGAGAAGGGGGGGAGGTATCTTGAGGTTGTGGTGGCATAACAAACAACGGGGATTCCTCAGGAGTCTCATCGTGCGACAGTCTCCTCCGCCGCTCCGCCATTTCTGCTTCTCTTCTTCTCCTAAAATGAAACTGCTCTATTTGTCTATACAATTCGCCAGAGGGGCTGACGGAAGTAGCATCAGCGGAGATTCGGGTATTGTCCAAGATATCGCGTACTATTCGGTCTGCGGTTTCGTGCAGGGAATGTAGATGCGAGGGTTGCTCGGAGTTATCAGACTAATAAGGTATTAGTTATATATTTCGACCCTACAAGTCCACAACCTACCATCAGAGAGCAGTATATTGCAAATGGAGTAGTGGTGAGCAAGGCAGGCAGCTTAGAGTATATCAAGCAATAAGGACTGAGAGATAATTGTAGATCGGTAAATGTACCAGGTAGCACAGATGCTGTACAGTGTAAGCAGATAGCAAGATTCTTTGTGGTTTAGGTGGAATAGTCTAGCATAGGTCTTTGAGGGGTTGAGATCGATTGACAGTATTGAGTGTAGAGTTGCGGGTAGAGTGGTTGACTTGGTGTGGGGTGATAGCCGCCTGATTGGACAAGATACCACAGAGTGGGGCACTTCTCAGGAACATGAATTCATGACCGCGTTTACTCAGATATTGAAAAGTGAAGCTATCCCCCACTGAAGCCTGCCAACTAGGTTTACTAGAAGCAGCAAAAGTACTGTTTGCAGTTAGTGGACGAAGGTGAGTGTATGCCCTTTTGATTGGAGAAATAAACTAATTTCATTGAATTACTATAGGTTAAGAAAAGCACCCTCACCAGCAACAGGATCAGGCTCAACGATCTACCTACTAGCAATCCTTCTAGATTCACTCATATCGACTGTCCAGCAAGGACAGCAGACTTGCAGTAAGGTGGGAGGGCGAGGCTACAAGAAGAGCTATCCTTCCCCTTCTTTTTCGACATCTACACTTATCATACGAATAACGAGATCTCGAATTCCTCTTCCTCTTTATACAAAAACATACACTCTATAAGACCAATTTGGAAACTATTCTGTTGCTGAAATTATGGCTGAGGTAGTATTCCCGGCTTCGTCTGGAGTTAATTCCGAGAACATACCTATCCCAGAAGTTGCATCTGTAGCTCAAACGGGTATTAGTGCTGGTAATACTTCTCTTTTCATTCTCAATATAATACGCTTCCTAGCAACGGTTCGTAGAGGACTTATGGCCTATTGTATGTGCCAGGTGATGCCTGGTAGATCCCTCTCCCTACTACTCCCTGGCTGCCTGGATCTATACCAGTGGTATCTCTGCGGGCTCATTAATAGTAGAGATGTCTACTGAAGCCTGCGTATCTCTTCCGTACTACTTAGTAGATTGAAACTTGTAGTAGTCGTACAGGATGAAGTACCTGATAAAAGAGATACAGGCCGGCCAAAGGGCTTCTCTAAAGCGGCAACAGCCAGTAGGCATAGGTAGTCTATTGTTGACCCTTTCATAACTTTCAATGTCAAATATTCTTATGCGCTTGTTTTACTTTTACCTTTGCTGACCTACTATAGATGAGATTGCGCTTTATGACCGTCAAATCCGTCTCTGGGGAGTTCAAGCTCAGGAAAAGATTCGCAATGCCAATATTCTCCTTATAACCATGTCCTCGCTCTCGGCCGAAATAGCTAAAAACCTTGTTCTTGCTGGAATCCACTCCTTAACTATCCTTGATCACGCAGTCGTTACAGAAGCCGATCTTGGTGCTCAATTCTTCCTTGCCGCGGACGACATAGGAAAAAATCGTGCAGCAGCATCGGCACCCAATCTCAGGAAATTGAACCCAAGAGTCAACGTAATTGTTGATGAGAGTGATATTCGATTGAAGAAGGCGCCACTGGTTAAAGATTTCGACTTGATAATTGCAACGGGATTAACGTCAGGCCCATTAAGTATGCTTAATACAGCAGCCAGATTACACGAGAAGCCATTTTATGCTGCAAGCGTATACGGTTTCTATGGTTTCATCTTCTCGGATCTGATTCAGCACGAATATATTGTAGAGCGGGAGAAAGGAAATATGCCTACTATCTTGCAAGCAGAGTCACGAACGAGAAGTATTGTCGAAGTCAAGGAGAAGCGGGAGAACGGCAAGAATATCGAGCTTGTGAAAAAACGGGAATTATATTCTACGTGGATGTTGGCAAGCGATGGAGCTAGTCTACCTGAGGAATTTTTGAAAAGTCGAAGACGTCTGAAGAACGTTACTCCTATCCTCTCGTGCCTTCGTGCTCTTTGGGAATATCAGTCTCAACGACAAACAGACGCTGGCCCCGAAACTATAGAGGATCTAAAGCTTTTCACTACCCTCGCAACTCAGAAACATAAAGCCCTCGGCCTCCCAGATGAGACACTTAAGTCCGAGGTACTACGCAAATTTATCCAGAATGTGAACAGCGAGATTGCACCTGTCAGCGCGATGCTTGGTGGACAGTTGGCGCAGGATGTTATCAATGTGCTCGGAGGACGTCAACAGCCGATTCAGAATTTTGTGATTATGGATGGTGAACAAATGGAGGCTCCTGTTTATGCTATGCACCCACCTGGCGACCTGGGTCAAGATTTGTTCCCAGAGACGGACAAGGCGATTGCGCGGCGTTTGAGCCAACAAATGTCCGAAGCGATCGTTATATAAGTCTTTGCGATTGTGTATCATAGCGTTACCAAAACGGCTGGGGCGAATAGAGTGGCGTTGAAGTGTCAGCTATGGGTTATGATGGCTACGAATCAACGATATTAAATACCGTGTCTCTGTTGCATGTGTTGAGAAGATGAGTGATGCGGGTGGTATCCACCATCTTTCAGCCTACTGTATCTGACTTTCGTTTCAGCTCCGTTGTGGCGTCACTGATTCCAGTCCATACCTCCTCATCAGTTTCTCCGTATTTTCCCTCATCCTCATCCTCATCCCCCTCTACTTCGCGTATATCATCATTATCATCCCTACCCCTATTACCCCTTCCTACCCTTCTACCCTCATTCTCATCATCACTGCTCTCATCATGTCTCTGGCCCCCATCCCTATCCCCCCAATTTCTTCTCGCCATCTCCCCAATAGTAACCCCTTCGTCGCCTTTCCTGACAAAAATGTAACTCCTAGCCGCCCTCTCCTCACCTTTCCATCCATGGGCGCCGTCACCGCTCCCATCCTTCCCACGCACAACACCTAACGTCCTCGCATGTCTGTATCCGTTATAAACACTTGCTTGAAACTTGAAACTCCGCTGTACCTGTAAGCCAGCATGGCGGGCTAGGTCACGGATATTCCAGAGAGTGTAAGGCTCCCCTTCAAACAATGTTACCACAATAGAACTTGGCGACGTAGAGTTTGCATTTGGCGGTACCAAGGCGGTTTGTGCAATTTTAAAAAACGACACCAGGAGTTCTTGGTTATAGCGCACTTGCCGGTTTACGTCTTTGGATTTCCCACCAACATGTGGGAAATTAAAGATTATACGGTGGCATTTTCCGCGAAGTTCTCGCCAGAGGGGATTGAATTTTGTCGCATCGACGTTATAGCGTATGCTCGCTTCTGGTTTCTCCTCTTTGCTGCATTCCACCTTGGTGTGACTTTCAATAGCGGTGGAATCATCGTTGGAGTTGGCTTCGAGAACGGAGATATTCTCAACGACGTGAGGATATTTCTCGACCAGTTCCGCTCGCGATTCTAAAACTGTAGCTATGACATCTGCACAACCATGTTCCTCAACCAGAGCCCTTGCAAAGCTCAAATCTCCCTCTCCAATCAATAAAATCTTTTCGTGTGCTTCGAAAGGTATTGTCGGTGCTATATGTTGTGCCTGGATATGCTTTTTGGGACCAGGTTTGGATTTGGTTATGCCGGTAGGTTTGGAGGATTTGGGGGCGTTGGGGTGTACCTTTTTGGTTGGAGGGGGTTTATTATTTGCGGTGACACGTTTTAAACGTTTATTCTTCCCCATTTTGGTGGTTGTGGAAAGAGTTGGGAAGTCGCTATAGAGAAGTGAGGTGGAATTGAATTAAGGATAACTTTTTGGCGGGGTTGCGGCCGCGTGCGGGTCTCTGTCTGGTGGAAAGATTATGTATGACAAACAAGGTGTCAACGACGGTCCTGCGCCTAGGGTAATAATGAAGTAGATGTTTATAGGCGTAGCTTGTTCAAAGATAATCTTGTAGGAATCAGCTGAGCTAGGCACACATCGAGCTCTCAAAACCAATTAAGCGCTGATGCAATGAGAGGTCTTCTATGGAATAATTAAAATATTACTACTCAATTTATTACTGCACAATTTAGTCCACTACGCCTGGTGGGAGAATTGCAACATAATCCAACGGAGCTAGCTCTCTCCCATTCGGAGTTCCCACAATCTTCAACACATCACCCTTCTTTATTTTAACACCACGGAACGTAATTCTTGTAGCAGAATGTCCATCAACATTTGCAGATGGGAAGTGGCCAAGCCGTTCCTCATTGTTTCCTATCCACTGACCTAAGGCTCGCCCGGCGACGGAGACCTGCCACTGAGCTTGACCTCCAGTATGGTCAAAGTAATTCACCGCAACATCGTAGGTTCCTGAAGGATAATTTAGAGTAGCACTGGCAGTGCCGGCAGTGGTATCTGAACTAGTCACAATGGCTGTGTAGTTAGACGCTGTCTCAAATGGAGTGACTTTCACAAGTTTGTAACCGCTGAGAGTCATCTGTTCGGCTTCCACACGCCATGGATGGTTACCAACGCGTTTCGATTGATCTGGGATGCTTGACAAGTTCCAGTAGTAGTTGTTGATAGCATCTCTCCAGACAATCGAGTGTCCGGCTTGGTATGTTTGCCGGAATAAGACGTGATTGAAACGTTCGGTGTCAATCTTGCTTTTGAGAGATTCCCACATTGGAACAAACGTTTGAGCGATTGCAGCACCCTTATAGTGCTCATCGTAGAAGTGTTGAATTACGGTTTTTCCGGACTTTAGACGATGAGTGTAGTCGACATGATGAAACCTGTTCAAGGGATTAGGAATCGGGTCATTGAAGAGAAAGAATGATCAGCATCCAGTTCTGCTATCATGACTTACCAAAGAACAAGATTATCGGGAGTTTCCTCGAGGTTTTCATACACTCGAGCAATTTCAGCAGGGTATTGCCCAGAGTTTCCTGTTCCATTTTTCACTGTACGGTCCATTCCAATCATATGGCGATCAGCTCTTGTCCATTGACCCCATTTATTATTATCTTGTGAAGCAGGATTTGGGCCATAATGAGTATACAGAATGTCCGTTAAGGTTTGTATTCCTAAGTTGCCCGTATAGCTTTCGTAAGCAGGCCAGGATTTCATGGACATCTCGGTAATGGTATCAAGGACTTTGCGGTCGTGACCAAAGGTCATTCGAATCCATGCATGCAGCATATCATCGGATTCCGAAGTTGGATCCCAGGCCAAACGCCCGTAAGCGTATAGATTTGACATTGCAAGGTGACTTCCAAGCCATGTTGGGTCTTGACCTACATTTACAACTGCTGCATACCCTCCCAGTGGACGCTTGAAGCGTTCCCCAGACAAAATGTCTCGGACAAGAGATTTCTTGCTGTTGACGCGGAGGTTGAAATCCAATATTTCCTTCCATAAGGGCGCAAGATAGACAAGGTGGCACTGCTCTCCAAGATACTCTTGAGAGACTTGAAGCTCAATCGCAGTGTTGGTTTTCTCTAAGTTTGCGAACAGAGGATTAACAGGTTCGCGAACCTGAAAGTCTATTGGCCCGTATTTGATCTGAACTACAACATTTTCATGAAACTGACCATCCAAATGTTTGAAGAACTCGACAGCAGCATTTGCACGGTCAGCTTTCCAATCCGTATGATCAAGTGGATTGTAAACGAATGCTCGGAACATAACTACACCACCGTGAGGCTGGACTGCATCTGCGAACATGTTTGCTCCGTCTGCGAGCGTTCGATTATAGGTCAACGGCCCCGGCTGTCCTTCAGAATTGGCTTTGACCAGATATCCAGCCATGTCAGGTATTCGGGCATACAATTGATTGGTAATTTTTGTCCACCACGCAACAACAGATGGATCGAGGGGGTCAAATGTATTGAGGCCACCGACAAGCGTAGGAGAAGCAAAGTTGAGGGAGAAGCCTAGCTGAATACCGTAAGGTCTGAAAGCATCTGCTATTCTCCCTAAACCCTCGATGTTCACCGCACTGAGGAGGGATGCATTTGCATTGACATTGTTGGCAACTATAGCGTTAATACCAATCGAGGACAGTAGCCGCGCATATTGACCCCAGCGAACTGGGTCGTCCAAAACAACCCCCTCGTAGAAAACTATAACTCATTTAGCGCATGATTTACACAATTTGATCCAGCCCAAAAGCTGACTTACACAAAGATGATCCTCCATAACCACGTTCAACACTTCCATGGTCGCTGCCTCTGCCATCTAAATTGTCCCACTGGTTCACCCATCTGACGGGAGCACTCGGGTTGGATACAAACGCGACACGATCGAAATTGCCTTGCGCAAGCCTAGAAAGGTATTCAAATGCACCATAGAGAGCACCTCGTTCGTTCTGTCCTAAGATTTGAATAGTGTCGTCCTTGGTGTTCAACCAGAATCCATCACTCTCTAGGTTCGGTAATTTTCCAAGCTTACCAAAAGCCTTGATATATTGATCAACAGTCCCAACTACAATAGATTTAGAGGGTTTACCAGGTTTCCCAGGATTCCCACTAATTTTGAGTTCGTTACCAAGCATCCCCTTCATGCCTTTTTGCAGCTCAATTGCGGCGGTATTCACAGGACTGGAGCCCGTGCTATTCAAGACGACAAGGCTGGATGGTAATCCATACTGAGGTCGGTTGCCTATGGGCAATGGCGCATAGCGAAGCCATCCATCAAGGCCGTTTTCTGCAGCGGCGAGGCCAACGCAGACGAGAAGTAAGAAAGATCGCATGGTCTATATTTCCTAGGCTACGGAGATCCCTACATTCCTGAATCGTAGGATTGATTTCGAATTTATATACATCTTGAACATTTGCCAAGTCCGATCGTAAAAAAAGATCCTAGGATAGATCATCTCACGTTGAGGGGTCGGAGCCGAAGAGTTTAGCCTAGACGGAAGATTTTGCGATATGGGGATTGACAGTAGACGGATGCATGTAGGGTACTCTCTTGGGACCATAGGGATAAACGCACATTCTAATTGCATCTCCAAATCTATTATTGACTAATCGGAAGCTTCAATGAAGTTTATACTTCTGCTTCTTGGGTCCATAACCCCGGTGGCGGTGCCTGCATCTCGGAAGAGTATTCCATTGAGGGTTATCAGACGATTACGTCCTAGCTAATAGCTCAGATAGTACGGAGAAAGAAGTGTTGCAAATCGTTTGGGAGATACCATAATTTGAGTACACGAGCCAGCGTTTGTTGTTTTATCGTGTTCAATTCAGTCTTGGACAGTTAGAGTCATTGTTCCACAGCATCACAATGCTCATTGGAATGGTCTCATGCAACATCCTTCACACATTCTGTATATATCACAGATATATGCCAGATTTTCAAAATCTAATCTGAAGATTTTAATTTTCCAAGCCTAGTTTACCAAATCAAAATATGGGGTGGTATTTGATTCCTCCTCCATTGCTGCGGGGGTTCTCCAACCTCGGGTCGAATATAGCCTAAATGAGGTGTTCGACAGTGATCGCCATGATCTTGGCTCGCTTGATTTCTACGCTCTCCTGAAAGCCATGATACATTCTTTCCGGAAGGCTTAATGAGACCTTTAGATTCTTTCACGTAAATCAATACTCGCTACATGAGAAGTGTATGATCTACTAGTCACACTGAGGTGTTACTCTACCAGCAATGGAACCGGGCCAAGCATTCCTGTTAAGGTCATGGTACCTCTCGTTCTTGCAACTAACAATATTATACTCCTCAGTAGAGTCTCGAACTCTGCACGCGTTCCTCAGTTAAAACTACTTCTTGAAAAGAAATGCTTTAAGATCCCCTAATTCATGTACAATAATAGCATCAGTCAGCACGTCATTCCCAACAAGTATTGAAATGACTTTATGATATTTATAGTAAGACATACACCACATCTCATCTTTGATCTCAGGCAATTCTTTGTAAGAGAAATGGCGGGACATACCAGAGCATAAGCGATGCGAGAGCTGTCAGATCAATTTGGCGTCTAACCTTAATTTTCATTTCTCTTATACGTCCGTCAATCAGACTAGTTCAGTTGTAGTGGCATCGGTATCTACTGACTTGTTCGTTGCGTCAAAAAAGAGGTTAGAAGAATATTATCAGCCAATCATGCTTAATACAAATAATTGCATCTTTAAAAACCCTCCCCTTTTTATTTAAAAAAGAGGAGAAATACAAATTCGATTCATTGTTTCAACATTTTGATATGACCCCTTTTAGATATCTCTTTGTAATGCATTGAAATATCACCTATGTTAAAAGTTCATGGTGTCCTGCCAGTAAGGTATCCATATCTATGAGATCCCATAAATCACGAGCCTGTCCAGTTTTGCCCATCTGGCCAAATGAGATTGGAAGGGACGAATCCAACCAATCAACCGGATTCTCCCAATCAAAATCAGGGAATAGAGCCTGAGGATCCTCTTCCTCTACCACCGATTGTTCCGCAGAATTCCTACAATGCGTCATTCGTTCCACAATGCCTTCGCATTGTGCTAAGCAATGACTCCCAAGATCCCAACCATACTGCTCCTGTACGTGTCGTAGGTAACAAATAAACTCTCGGACACTGGATGCACAAGAGGTGGCAACATTATGATCGGTAGCCTGCACTGCAAATCTCAAGAGCAGAGTAATTGCGGAGGTCAGAAAATAAGCACTGTCTAGGTTTCATACTGTTCTTAGCTGTAGGTTTCGCTACAGGACATCGCGAAGAAGTACTTACATGGCAACCAAAACTCTGCTAGTTGGAGATTCTTCAGAGAACTTATGAACTTCACGATTGCCAGTGCAGACCTCCTGCATTCCAACTGGTGATATGACAGCGACTCAGTACTATTATCTTCAACACCAGAACATCTAACACCCTTCAGTGCCGTGAAGCTACGTCAGTCAAGGTATCGACAAAGCTTAACAATGCAAAAGATCAAAGAAGAGGCTCACATGTAGAGATATACGACAGACGAGCATTTTCAAAGAAAGAAACCCGAGATGCAAGCTACTTGACCCTGATACATGCTCATTGTATGTTGACCCTTCCTGCAGATAATCAGGTAGATCATCTTCCCACTGATCTAAGTCTGTCTCAACAGCTCGCACTATTTTACGAATATCTTTGAAAGATTTGGCCTGAAGACCATAGGCCAAGGGAAGCATTTTACCGAGTAGATCAGTCAAGCGACATAATGCTATAAAGCATTCTGCACCTCTCTGATCCATTCCGTCTCCATCTGGGGTAGTTAAATCATGCAACGTTGGGACAGGTGTATCATGGTAACTTGGATTGATGTTTGGCGGCGTTCCATGGGCAAAGCAACCCCTTTCGAATTAGCCAGGCTCCTTACAGATCCGGAATAGATTCCTACCAAGTGTCGTGAATAAGGACTCCCCACCAAATACGGATACGTAAACATTTCTCTTCGTTTAAGATGTTCCACTTGTCAGGATTTCTATTGAGACCCAGGCTATTTGCAAGAGCAACCGCACGTCCGTTATTTATTACGTTTCCGGTCAGAGAATAGATTGGTCTCCCTGTTAAGTCAACTAACACTGCTTGAAGTGTTGACATATTGGGTGCTAAAAAGTCCTCCTGAAGAGCCTCTACAGCAAGATTCCAAGCAAATCGCTGGTCCGGGCAGGGACCTTTAACGGCAACATCTGTCTGACTCCAGAAGCATAAGGTAGTAGCGTAAATCCCACATAGTAAAGTGGCAACGCAATGGTCGTCATCGTCAGTTACTATTTTGGAAACTTTTCTTCGATCGATGACGGGAAAGCAAGAGTCGATCTTCGTAAGGTAGCTGGCTTGTTTAGTATTACGGTAAAAAATCGCTGCTTCACGTACGTGTCT
>Ga0247807_10001281_pt1 | contig 14868 bp, 10 predicted proteins | sample UWRJL074202C1_FD_179931 | JGI IMG/M metagenome (GOLD analysis project Ga0247807, IMG submission 179931) | Plant litter microbial communities from Arlington Agricultural Research Station in Wisconsin, United States - UWRJ-L074-202C-1 | ecosystem: Environmental > Terrestrial > Plant litter >...
TAAGAAAGTATATCCTGTTTGTGCAAAGGCAGTGGCAACTGGTTTCGCATCACCAGCAAATTTGGTGTAGTTTTCCAGTCCTGTCATTACATAAGAGAATAATACATATAATAAGGTACAGACTACCAATGAACCGATAATACCGATAGGCATACCTTTCTGAGGATTTTTAGCTTCCTGCGCAGCAGTACTTACAGCATCAAAACCGATAAAGGCAAAGAAAACAACTCCTGCACCACGCAGAATACCACTGATCCCATAATGTCCGAATTCATCACTTGCAAAGAATTCAAAGAAACCTTTAGTACCTGATTTCACAGCTTCTTCCCCTAAGTTAACAGGGATAAATGGGTGATGATTGGCAGGATTAATGAAACTCCATCCTAAAGCGATGAAGATCAATACTACAGCTACTTTTACAATAACTAATACGTTGTTGACAGATGAAGAGTCTTTTGTGCCTTTCATCAGTAAAAGCGACAGCAGGCAAACGATTATAATTGCAGGCAGGTTGACAATTCCACCTTCCCACGGGCCATGTAACAGGCTGGTGGGGAAGTGTATATCAAACTCCAGCAGGAATTGTGAGAAATATTGTGACCAGCTTGAGGCTACTGTAGCAGAACCTAATGCATATTCGAGAACTAAATCCCATCCGATAATCCAGGCCATAAATTCTCCCATAGTGGCATAAGAGTAAGTATAGGCACTTCCTGCAACTGGAATCATAGAAGCAAATTCTGCATAGCAAAGACCTGCGAAACCACAACCAACTGCAGCGATGATAAAGGAAAGTATAACTGCAGGACCGGCATTATCTGCCGCTGCAATACCTGTAAGGGAGAATAATCCTGCACCAATAATAGCACCAACGCCTAAGGCTACCAAATTAAAACTGGTTAGGGTACGCTTTAATGTCCCTTCACCACTCTCATTTGCCTCAGCTAATAGTTGTGGGATAGATTTTTTAAATAACATAAGTAAGTTTGATCGTTAAGTTGTTTTTATTTTAGGGTAAGGTTAGTTCAAGTTCAAACCTAATTAAAATATATTTAAAAATAAAAGGGATTTTTGTTGGAAATCCCTTTTATTCAGAACAATATATGGCCGGACTAGGGCCGGACTACTGTATCTGTTACATTTTTAACTGTATCAATCTTAATTTTTCCTTTAGCATCTGTTGATTTGCTGATCTGTATTTCTTTTCTGATCTCTGTGGTACCTGGATTACTGATTCCTACTGCAATATGTGGTGCAATGATCAGGGAAACAATAGACATCAGTTTAATCAGTATGTTCATTGACGGACCTGACGTGTCTTTAAACGGATCTCCAACAGTATCTCCTGTTACTGATGCCTTATGTGGATCGGACCCTTTATACTCCATTTTACCCTGAATCATAACTCCTTTTTCAAAAGATTTTTTAGCATTGTCCCATGCTCCGCCTGCGTTTGACTGGAATATTCCCATCAATACACCTGAAACTGTTACACCTGCCAGCAGTCCGCCCAATACCTCAGGGCCAAAAGTAAAACCAACTATAACCGGAACGATTAAAGCAATTGCTCCCGGAAGCATCATCTCACGAATGGAGGCTTCGGTCGAAATTGCAACACATTTATCATATTCAGGTTTAGCTTTATATTCCATGATTCCGGGGATTTCTTTGAACTGTCTCCTTACTTCCTGTACCATAGCCATTGCTGCCCGGCCTACTGCTGCAATGCAGAGAGAAGAGAAAATGAAAGGGATCATACCGCCTACAAATAATCCGGCAAGTACATTCGCTTTGTAAATATCAATAGAGGTGATCCCGGAGATTCCTGCAAATGCAGCAAAAAGTGCAAGAGAAGTTAAGGCTGCCGAAGCAATAGCAAAGCCTTTTCCTGTAGCAGCTGTAGTATTTCCTACGGCATCCAGCATGTCAGTTCTTTCTCTGACTTCTTTTGGCAGTCCGCTCATTTCTGCAATTCCGCCGGCGTTATCCGCAATAGGCCCGAAAGCATCAATAGCCAGTTGCATTGCTGTAGTGGCCATCATCCCGGCTGCAGCAATGGCTACACCATAGAAACCTGCAAAATAATAAGAAGCGTAGATACCTGCTGCCAGTACCAGAATCGGCAATACTGTAGATTCCATTCCTACAGATAAACCACCGATAATGTTTGTTGCATGCCCGGTTGAGGATTGCTGAATAATTGAATTTACAGGACGGTTGCCCATTGCTGTATAATATTCTGTGATCAGACTCATCAGTGTACCTACGAGCAAGCCGATTAATATCGCATAATAAACAGATAATGCGGTGAATTCAAACCCACGGATAGACATAACCGGAGGCAACAGCCAGCGAACAGCAAAATAAGAAGCAATAGCTGTTAGTATAATAGATAACCAGTTTCCCATATTCAATGCGCTTTGCACACTGTCAGTTTCTTTCCTGATTTTAACAAATAAAGATGCTACTATAGAAAAAATCAATCCTAATCCTGCAATCAGCATGGGCAATAATACTGGGGCCATACCGCCAAACAGATCGATAGAAACAATTTCCTGTCCTAATACCATGGTTGCGAGAATTGTTGCTACGTAAGAACCAAATAAATCAGCTCCCATGCCTGCTACGTCTCCAACATTGTCTCCAACGTTGTCTGCAATGGTGGCAGGATTACGGACATCGTCCTCAGGAATTCCTGCTTCTACTTTCCCGACAAGGTCAGCACCAACATCTGCCGCTTTAGTATAAATTCCACCGCCGACTCTGGCAAACAGGGCAATACTCTCTGCACCCAATGAGAAACCAGCCAGTACTTCAATAGTCTTTTTCAATTCTGCTGATGATGCCGGAGTTCCCGGATGTACAAACATATGATAGAGGACAATAAATAATGTTCCCAGGCCCAGAATGGCTAATCCGGCAACGCCGAACCCCATTACTGTTCCTCCTCTGAAGGAAACTTTTAAGGCTTGCGCTAAACTCGTTCTTGCTGCCTGTGTGGTTCTTACATTGGCTTTCGTAGCGATGCGCATTCCGAGATAACCTGCGAAGGCTGAAAATACTGCACCTATTAAAAAGGCTAAAGCGATAACAGGACTGGAATGAATAGGGCTTGCGGCACTGCCTGTGAGTGTGCCTGACCAGGCTAAAAGTATGCCTGCAATGATGACGAAATAACTCAGCACTTTCCATTCTGCTTTCAGAAAGGCCATAGCACCGTCCGCTATATAACCTGCGAGTTCAGACATGTTTTTGTCTCCTGCTTCCTGCCGGGTAACCCATGCACTCTGGAAGGCCATAACCACTATCCCGATGAGGCCAAAAAAGGGGATGAGGTAGATTAAGTTTTGTTGTAGAAAAATCATATGTTGTTTAAATTTGGTTTCATCAGGCAGATGTCATATTAGACTGTTATACAAAATAATGAGAGTTTCTGACATTGCCAAATTAATCCTGTCAGGCTGAGCGATTTACACTTATAGTTGTGACGTAGTATTTTAGAATAATTTATTTTGATAATTTAAATATATTAGCGCTCACAAACCATCCGTAACGGATTATCAAATCAACCAATCAAACTAACTAATGAACAAAGAAATTCAGGATACCTCTTTTAAAAGAGAGCTTGGCCTTTTAGATGGAACTATGCTTGTTGTAGGCTCTATGATTGGCTCGGGTATATTTATTGTAAGTGCTGACATTGCCAGGCAGGTCGGGTCAGCTGGCTGGCTTATCCTGATCTGGGTATTGACAGGGTTGGTGACGGTAGTGGCTGCGGTAAGTTACGGTGAACTTAGTGCGATGTTCCCAAAAGCAGGCGGGCAGTATGTGTACCTTAAAGAGGCCTATAATAAACTGATTGCATTTTTATATGGCTGGAGTTTCTTTGCGGTTATACAAACAGGTACGATTGCTGCGGTAGGAGTAGCTTTTTCTAAATTTGCAGCTTATCTCTATGAACCTTTAAGTGATGCTAATATATTATATAGTATAGGGTCTTTTCATTTGAATGCGGCTCAGCTGGTTTCTATTGTCACCATTATCCTGCTTACCTATATCAATAGCAGAGGGGTTAAGGATAGTAAAATGCTCCAGACTTTTCTGACTATTATTAAAATTTTCTCTTTACTGGGTTTAATTGCCGGTGGGTTTTTAATCGCTGCAAATACTGAAGTATGGAATGCCAACTGGGCCGATGCATGGAATACCAGGGCATTTGATGCGCAGAATGGCTCATGGGTTTCTATTGGTGGTACTGCTTTGCTTTCTGGAATTGCGGCTGCTATGGTTGGTTCTCTTTTTTCGAGTGATGCCTGGGTTGGTGTAACCTTTATCGCTGGTGAGATTAAGAAGCCTGAAAGTAATGTCGGGCTTAGCTTGTTTTTCGGAACTTTCATTGTGAGTGTGATTTACATATCGGCCAATTTGATGTATATCTCTGTAATGCCTTTAAATGAGATCGCTTTTGCTAAATCAGATAGGGTGGCTGTTGCAGCGGCACAATATATTTTTGGAGATGTAGGTACGATAACTATTGCAGTGATGATTATGATTTCAACTTTTGCTTGTAATAACGGACTGATTATGGCTGGGGCAAGGGTTTATTATACAATGGCTAAAGATGGGCTGTTCTTTAAAAAGGCGGCTGAACTGAATAAATCGAGTGTTCCGGGATGGGCTTTGTGGTTCCAGTGTATCTGGGCTTCTATTTTGTGCCTGACCGGTAAATATGGTGATCTGCTGGATTATGTGGTAATCATTGTGATGATCTTTTATATTCTTACTATTTATGGGATTTTTATTTTAAGAAGAAAACGTCCTGATCTGGTACGCCCGTATAAGGCTTTTGGATATCCGGTCCTGCCGGCTTTGTATATGGTGATCGCTGCGGCTATTTGTGTGGCGCTGATGATTACTAAGTTTAGTACGTGTGGATGGGGAGTACTCATTATGCTCGCAGGCATACCTGTCTATTACTTTTCTAAGCCTAAAGAGGTTATCCAATAAGAAATAAAAAAGCTTTACCATGTTCGGCCGGCATTATTTTTCCTGAAAAAGGAAAAAAAACGCTATGTCCTCACATTGGTAAAGCTTTTTTATTTTTCTAACCTGGCCGGGGCTTTAGACTTACTCAAAGAATAGGATGGTAATACCTTGAACATAACTCGTTGGATTGCTTTTTAGGATTGCTAAGTTGGATTGCCTTGGAATTGCTTTGTCATCTGATGCTAAGTTTTATTATTATTATAGTTTCGTACGGAATATATTTAGAAGTTGTTTAAATTTAGATAATAATATTTATAGCTACCTAAATCTGCCGGCATGAAATTTATATGGACTTTAGTATTTGTTTTTTGTTCTTCTTACCTTTTCGCTCAGCGGATCACAGGAACTATTATTGATAAGGATACCAGGCTGCCGGTTGAGAATGCAACGATAACTGCGGGGTATGGAATTGTTTTTAGTAACCCGAAAGGTGATTTTGGGCTTTCTGATATTAATACGGGGGAAGTTATAAAGGTTAGCAGGGCAAATTATGTTACTCATTATTTTACGCTGAAAGCAAATAAAGGGAATATTGTAATCATGCTCGAACCTGTTCCTTTAATATTACAGGAAGTAAGAATTAAAGCCAAAAATAAATATCAGTTTGATTCGCTGAGAAACAGACAGGAGTTCAGGTCTGTGTATGCTTACAGAAGCCCTAAAATCCAAACTATACTGGCTTCAAAATCTGCTTATGTAAGGTCACCGCGTTTTGCTGACAGGAATATAAATACTATGAGTACAGCTGCTATTGCTGGTATTGATGTACTGCAGTTTATTAATTTTTTTGGTAAAGATAAAAATCCAGCGTTGAGATTACAAAAAACACTTTTGACAGGGGAGGATATTAATTATGTGGATAAGATCTTCTCCAAATCAAAGATATCCAGGATTACTTCTTTAAAGGGGGACCAGCTCCAGCAGTTTATTAATCAATACAGACCATCCCGTACGCAGGCCGAAGAAATGTCCGATTATGAGATGATTATGTATATCAAGAAGAGTTATAATGAATTTATCAGGTCTGGCAGGAATGGGAATCTTCCTCCGCTTAAATAGACAGCGCTTTTCATTTCTTCGGGATGTTGCTTTCCTATGGCTTGAACTTTAAATTAAAAGGTGTATTTTTGCAAAAAAATAATAAAAAGCAATTTGGGAACTCCATTAGATTCAGGTATAAAAGGTTATAATAATTACGGTACTCACCTTAAGGAAAAGTATAAAGGACAGCGCGTGTTCAAAGTGATTGTTGACGGTGGGTTTACCTGTCCGAACCGGGATGGCAGCAAGGGCTATGGAGGGTGTACCTATTGTAATGTTGATTCTTTTACTCCTGAGCTTTCAAGAAAGTTACCGACAATCAGAGAACAGCTGGAGCAGGGAATGGAACGCGGTAAAGGATTTTATAAAGCGGATAAATTTATCGTTTACTTTCAGCCAAATACCAATACCTATGCACCGGTACATTATCTGAAAATGATGTATGATGAGGCTTTGTCTATTAATAGTGAAGATGTTGTCGGATTTTCTGTAGGGACGCGTCCAGATTGTATAGATGCGGAAAAAGTAGCATTGCTTGAAAGTTATGCTGATCGCTTCGATGTGGATCTGGAAATGGGAATGGAATCTATTTATGATGATACACTGAATCAGATTAACAGAGGATGCAGCCATGCAGAATTTGTAGAAGCTGTAAAATTACTGGATAACAGTAAGCTCGATCTTTGTGTACACACAATCTTTGGTTTTCCATGGGAAACTGAAGAGATGATGCTGCAATATATTCACGAAATTAATAAGTTCCCGAAAATTAAGTTTGTTAAATTTCACCACCTTCATATTGTTGAAGGATCTATCATGGGTGCTAAATACAAGAAAGAGCCTTTCAAATTGTTTACGCTTGAAGAATATACAGATCTGCTGTGTAAACTGATCCCATTACTGAGACCTGATGTGGTGATTCAGCGTCTGTTTGGTATTTCTGACTGGGATTTACTGATCGCTCCAAACTGGGGGTTGAATAAATCAGCTATTCAGACTTATATTGACAAGGAAATTGAGAAAAGAGGAATAGTACAGGGGTCTGCCTATGTTCCTGCTGTTGCTTTAGTATAATCCCCGAATAATTCAATTGTCTTCTGCTTTCTGAAATTAAAGATCTGCTGTAATTTGCTGGCTATGAATACGCTATTGGCAATATTTCCGATAATTCCGAATGGTAAGCCATAGGTAAGAATGTCAGTCATTTCTACGCCTCCGGGCGCCTGTTTGAAGTGATGCTGGTGATGCCAGAATTTATAGGGGCCAAAACGCTGCTCATCGATAAAATATTTATGATCCACTACCTGAGTGATTTCTGTCATCCAGTTTAATTTGATCCCTGCTACAGGCGATACCTTATAGGTGATGATCATTCCTGGATACATCTTTTCTGCTGTTTGAGGTGAGGTTACCGTAAAAGCCATCTCTTGAGGAGTAATTTTAGCCAGATTTGCAGGAGAAGAAAAGAAATCCCATGCTTCGGACACACTTATTGGAAGAAATTGAGAGAATTTAAGATGGAAGGCTTTCATATTTAAATATAAGACGGTGTAATCTAAGAATAAACAGTTTAAACTTCTTGTTGTTTGTGTCTTTTCGCCTGAAAATGAATTAAAACAATTTTCATATATTTTTTAGCTTTTTTTTGAATTTATATTAAATATTGATGTTGATTTTGCTTAAAAATTCGAATAATGAATTTTTATTCGTCTTTATTTTGTGTTTTTGATTGATTTTAAGGTTATTTTACTCTGTTTTTTATTTGTTTTTTAAATATTTGTTATTATTTATTGAAATTTATTGCTATTTTTATGTTAATTACATAATAAATCAACCTATAAACCAATAAAAATATAATATATATGAATAAAGTTCTATTTAAACAGGTAATTCCGTTTTTTGTACTTGCGATTGTCGCAATTGCAGCTCTTTTTGTTCCGTTGCATGCTGATTTTGATGCTGGAAAATACAATGCAGCAGATATTGCATGGATTTTAGTCGCAACTGCATTAGTCTTTTTAATGACACCTGGTCTTGCGTTCTTTTATGGTGGGATGGTTCACCGGAAAAATGTGATCTCCACCATGATTAAAAGTATTGTTTCTGCAGGTGTGATCAGCGTACTGTGGGTGACCGTTGGTTTCAGTCTTGCTTTTGGAGAGAGTATTCATGGTCTGATAGGAAATCCATCTACTTTTTTGTTTTTTCAGGGAGTTAATTCCGGACCGGCATGGAGCCTTGCCCCGACAATTCCTTTAACCTTATTTGCTTTGTTCCAGCTGATGTTTGCTATCATTACCCCCGGGCTGGTAGTAGGAGCAGTTGCAGAACGTATCCGTTTTACTTCTTATATTTTATTTATTGTGCTGTTCGCCATATTTGTTTATTCTCCACTGGCACACTGGACATGGCATCCGGATGGTATCCTGTTTAAAATGGGTGTACTGGATTTTGCTGGTGGTACAGTAGTACATATTTCGGCAGGTATGGCTGCACTTGCGGGTGCACTGGTACTTAAAAGAAGAAAAGTTCACCAGGATCATCAGGAAATCCCGCCTGCAAATATTCCTTATGTATTAATTGGAACAGGCCTTTTATGGTTTGGCTGGTTTGGATTTAACGCAGGTTCTGCTTTAGGTGCAAATAGTTTAGCGGTATCTGCTTTTGCAACTACCAATATAGCAGCTGGTGCAGCAGGTCTTTCCTGGATGTTTTTTGATGTACTAAGAGGTAAAAAACCATCAGTGCTGGGCTTTTGTATTGGTGCAGTAGTAGGTTTGGTTGCTATTACTCCGGGAGCGGGATTTGTAGCTATTCCTCATAGTATTTTCATTGGTGTTGCCGCTGCCATTATCTCTAATCTTGCGGTAATGTGGAAATCTAAAACCAGCCTTGATGATACACTTGATGTATTTCCATGTCATGGTGTTGGAGGTATCGTAGGAATGTTGCTGACAGGTGTATTTGCTACGAAAACAGTAAATGCTGCGGGTGCAGATGGTTTATTCTATGGAAATGCAGCCTTCTTTTTTACACAGCTGAAAGGAGTATTAATTGTCGCTGTATTCAGTTTTGTAGTGTCTTTTGTGATTTTTAAACTGATCAATGTTATCCAGCCTATTCGTGTGTCATCCGAAGAAGAAGAGGAAGGTCTTGACGCGAGTCAGCATAATGAGAAGTATTCTCAGGGTACGCTGATCGTCTCTTCAACCGGACTTGAAATGGAGCAGCAGTCTACCCTGGTCTGACCTGATAAAATATCTTTTGCAACCTAAACCAAAACCAACCTAACCAACCACTATGAAGCTTAAATCTTTTTTCACGCTTTCTGCCCTCACCATGAGCGCTGCCACTTACGCTCAGGAAACGACATCATCAACGCCGCTGCAGATTTCAGGGTCGGCCGATGTTTATTACAAATATGATTTCTCCAAGAAGCCGAATATTGGGACAAGCTTTGCGAATGATCAGAATTCAGTATCTATTGGAATGATTGACCTGGCTCTAAAGAAATCTACAGGAAAAGCATCTTTTGTAGGTGAATTATCTTTTGGCCCCAGGGGACAGTATGGTTCTATTCCAAACGGGGATGGAGAGGCAGCAAATGCCAATAACTCTTTTCATATTCAAAACTTATATATGTCTTACGCTGTAACCAGTAAGCTTGCTTTGACTGCCGGATATATGAGTACATTTATTGGTTATGAGGTGATTGTGCCAACTGGTAATTTTAATTATTCTACTTCATATCTTTTTACGAACGGACCCTTCCAGAACGCGGGAATAAAAGCTAATTATGCCTTTTCTCCAAAAATAGGATTAATGGTAGGTTTATTTAATGACTGGAATGCTTACAAAGATGTAAATGGAGTTACACATTTCGGGGCACAGCTGACTGTTGTTCCTGTTGAAGGGTGGACTGCATACCTGAATTTATTAACAGGAAAAGCTGCCGGGACCACAGGGACCGGATCAATTTATGACCTGACTACCTCTTACCAGGTAACTGAGAAAGTTAAAATCGGGCTTAATGCTGCTGATTATTCGGTAACTAATGATAATGGTGGTTATAGTGGAGCTGCGCTTTATCTGCAAAATGCTTTTACCCCGAATTTTTCTTTAGGACTGAGAGGTGAGTATTTCAAAACGAAAGATGTTCCTGATCTGAAAGGTTCGAATGTTAAATCAGTCACTTTAACTGCTAACTTAAAAGCAGGAGGACTAACATTTATTCCTGAGGTCAGGTTTGATAATGGTTCTACAGCAAGGTTTATCAAGAATAATCTTGACCCTACAAAAAATGCTTCACAATTTTCATTAGCTGCGGTATATGCATTTTAAATTCAACTATAACCATGAAATGTATCAGGCCTTATGGCCTGGTGCCTTTCTATTTCTATTCTTGTTGCTGATTATCTCAGGTGCATTTGCTCAGGAAATAAAAGAAATCAAAGAGTTACAAAAAGATGAAATCGGGAAGTATATCCATTATGAAGTAGTGCCTGAACTTCCTGTATCTGCCGATTCTCTGTTTTTCAAGGCGAAAGCATTCTTTAAGTTGAAAAAAATGGATCCTTTTGCGGTTGATAGTACAGCATTGGAGCAGCGTGGTAAATTCGTGATTAATAAAACTGCGTATGTATTATCGCATCCCAGCGGAGAGATATTGTATAATTTCAGATTTGAAATTAAAGGCGAGCGGTATAGGTTCTGGCTTACAGACTTCTCATTTATTCCGTATCAAAGAGATCGCTATGGTAATTTTGTTCCAGCAGCGGTAAAAGGGATTCCACTGGAGAAAAGCCCGGGTAAGTTAAATGCGGGAGAGTGGTCTGCTTTTGTGAGTGAGGCAGGCAGACAATCGGCCGGCCTTGCCGCCGAATTCAAAGCATACCTGTCGTCTGCAGCGCAACAAGCTAAACCGCTTCATAAAACCAGCCCTTTGATTTCTACTAAAAGCTGGTAAGCCGGTTTTGTTAATGAACCATTTTATCTGCACAGGTTGAGCTGGCAAAAGCCTCTGGCTTAGCTTTGAAAATAAATCCCATACTTAAAATATAACCCATGGCCTCGTTTAATGCTTTATTGGATTTGAACATTGGATTGGTGTTAATGTCGGCATGTACTTCAAGATCCACGTCATATAAGTCCAGAAGGTCACATACTGCATAGGCTGTTTCTATGGATTTTTGTACTTCGATCAGCATTCTTTCTTTAATGCTCATCTTTTGCGTGGTCTTTTCCTGATGGATATACATAAATCCGCCATGCTGCTCTCTCAATAAAACAATCACAGTCGCAAAATCTGTGACCGCACCTTTAACCTGCGAATCTGTACCGACGCATACTTTAAGATGATAGCCATTTTCGGTTTCTCTGATGATGGCTTTTTCTACTTCTTCTAAAATCGGCAAGTGGATCACTTCGCCATTGAATTTTTTCCAGGTCATACGTTATTGGTGTTAGCTTAACAACCCGTATTCAGGTTTCCTAAAATTAAGGTGATTATGTTAAAGGTACATTAATTATTTGTTGTTTAATTACTAACAATCAGATAGTTGTCAACAGTAAATGGTAAGTTTTGTTAATTACTGTAATTTCTTTAATACATAAAAATTAAAACAATATGTAAGAGAAGAGGTTAATTAAGCTATAGTATGAGGAATAAAACAATTATAGTTTCAAATAGATTACCCGTAAAAATAGTAGAAGAGAACGGAGAATATTTCCTGAGCCCAAGTGAAGGGGGGCTGGCTACTGGCCTTGGATCAGTATATAAAAAAGGAGATAATATCTGGGTAGGATGGCCTGGAATTGAGGTTCCTGAAGAAAGACAGCAGGAGGTTACTGAAAAGCTTGCTGAATTGAATCTGATACCTGTATTTTTAACTCCTGAAGAAATCAGTCTTTACTATGAAGGTTTCTCCAATGAAGTTTTGTGGCCTGTTTTTCATTATATGGTCACTTATGCTAATTTCGAACAAAGTTACTGGGATTTTTATCAGCGTGTAAATGACAAGTTTAAAGATGTGGTGACTTCACATCTTGATGAAGGGGATACAGTGTGGGTACATGATTATCAGCTTTTATTGCTTCCCGAATTAATCAGGGCTCTGCAACCCCATGTTATTATAGGTTTTTTTCAGCATATTCCCTTTCCATCTTATGAGATGTTTCGTCTTATTCCATGGAGAGAAGAACTGATTAACGGAATGTTCGGCGCTGACTTGCTCGGTTTCCATACCTTTGATGATGTAAGACACTTCCTGAGTGCAGCTTCCCGCTTATCTGCAGCAAAAGTATCTAATAACGTAATCAATTATAAAGACAGGCAGGTTGTAGTAGAAGCTTTTCCTATGGGAATTGATGCAGATAAATTTGAGAATCTGACCTTTGATCCAATTGTAGCTGAGCATGCTGCCTCCCTCAGAGAAACTATGCATGGCAGTAAAATGATTTTAACAATTGACAGGCTTGATTATAGTAAAGGCATATTGCAGCGTTTACAGTCTTATGAATTGTTACTGTCAGTTCATCCTGAATATATTGAGCATTTATCATTATATATGATTGTTGTTCCTTCCAGGGATACTGTTGCGCAGTACAAAGAATTAAAAGATCAGATTGATCAGCTGGTTGGCAATATCAATGCCCGTTTCAGGACTTTAAGCTGGCTGCCTGTACATTATTTCTACCGGTCTTTCCCTGTAGAGTTTTTATCTGCACTTTATTATACAGCAGACATCTGCCTGGTTACGCCAATGCGCGATGGGATGAACCTGGTTAGCAAAGAATATGTGGCCAGCAGGGTAGACAATACCGGGGTGCTCATCTTAAGTGAAATGGCAGGAGCCTCAAAAGAACTGAATGATGCGCTGATCGTAAATCCTAATAATATAGGAGATGTGATGCGGGCAATTGTGACTGCATTAAATATGCCTGTCACAGAGCAGCAATCCAGAATGTCTGTCATGAGACGGGTGGTTAAGAAATTTGATATACACCTTTGGGTCAAGAATTTTATGGATAAATTAGATGAAGTCAAAAAGATGCAGGAATCATTGTTAACTAATTATGCGGTAAAAGAGATCAGAGAGCAGATAGGGGCAGCTTATGCGAAAGCAGCAGACAGATATATCTTCCTGGATTATGACGGCACTCTTGTCGGTTTTAACGGTGATATCGATAAGGCTTCGCCTGATGAAGAATTATACAGTATACTTCAAAAGTTAACCGCCGATCCTGCGAATAAAGTGGTGATTGTCAGCGGCCGCAGACATGAGACGCTCGAAGACTGGTTTGGGCATTTGAAACTCGGATTAATTGCCGAACACGGGGCATGGCAGAAACATGGTCAGGAATGGAAGTCATTGCCTTTACTCACGGATAAATGGAAACAGGAAATAAAAACAGTACTGGATACTTACACAGACCGTACTCCGGGTTCTTTTACAGAAGATAAAAGCTATTCACTGGTTTGGCATTACCGTAAAGCAGAAGAAGGCTTAGGAGAGCTCAGGGCGAATGAAATCATCAATCACCTGGCAGCAACTGTAGCAGGCCATGGTCTGCAAATGATGCCCGGCAACAAAGTAATTGAGTTTAAAAATGTAGAAGTTAATAAAGGCAAAGCTACTTTAGCGTGGTTATATGGCCATTATCCTGATTTCATCATAGCATTAGGCGATGATCATACAGATGAAGATATTTTTAAAGCTTTAAGACCAGAGGACTATACCATTAAAGTAGGCAGTAATATTTCTGCAGCCAGGTACTATTTAAGAAATTTTGTAGAAGTCCGTGAATTCCTGAAAACATTATCAGCAGCATCATAAAATTCTCAGAATATGCAGACAAGCCCGTTTTCTATAAGAAAGCGGGCTTGTCTAGTTTAATAGCTATTCTGTGTGCAGCGTTCATCAGCCCTACATGACTGTAAGCCTGCGGAAAATTACCCCACTGACTGCCATCGTTCTCATCTACATCTTCTGCAAAAAGATCAAGATGGTTGCCATAACCAATTAACGATTCAAATTCTCTTACTGCATCATCTAACCTGCCTACTATAGCCAGAGCCTCAACATACCAGAAAGCACAGATCAGAAAAGTTGTTTTAGGCTTACCGAAGTCATCAGTATGACGGTAGCGGTAAAACAAACCATTTGCTCCTTTAAGCTCCTGTTCCAAAGCAATAAGGTGATCTTTCGCTCTTTGTGAAGCGGGATCAAGATAATTCATCAGGATCAGCTGTAAGGTACTTGCATCCAGATGCGCACTGCCAACAGCGTGGTTATATACTTTTCTTTCCGGATCATAACAAGCCTCTATATGTGCTGCTGCACGCTCAATCAGTAAACCGGCCCGTTCTTCAAATTCTTTATTCCCTATAGTTTTAGCCATTTTCAAAGCTGCACTTGCACCTGCCCACTGAAACAGGTTTGTATAACAGTGCATATTAGCCTGGTTCCTGAATTCCCAGATACCTGCATCCTTTTCATCTATAGTACTTTCAATTTTACTTAATAAGTAATCAAGCCAGATGGCAGAATCTTTACGTTCGCTAAAAACAAACCGGTTATCTGTATATAAAGGCAGCATAGAAATCAGCACCTGTCCGTAAATATCGTTTTGGATATGTTCATAGGCCTGGTTCCCGACACGTACTGGCTGATTGCCCATATAACCTTTCAGATTAGTCAGGATACGTTCAGTAAGCACGCGTTCGCCTGTAATCCCAAATAATGGCTGATAACGCTTGTCGTCCCGGAAAGAAATATCTGT
>Ga0247807_10001283_pt1 | contig 14858 bp, 9 predicted proteins | sample UWRJL074202C1_FD_179931 | JGI IMG/M metagenome (GOLD analysis project Ga0247807, IMG submission 179931) | Plant litter microbial communities from Arlington Agricultural Research Station in Wisconsin, United States - UWRJ-L074-202C-1 | ecosystem: Environmental > Terrestrial > Plant litter >...
CTCCTGTTGATCGTGTACTTCTCCGGAACGCTCGGACTGTTCCCCGCGGTCGGCTACACCGCCCCGGAGGACTCGTTCCCCGACTTCCTCTCGCACATGGTGCTCCCGGTCGCCGCCCTCTCGTTCGCGGGAATCGCCCTCATCGCCAAGCAGACACGTGAGTCGATGGCCGAGGCCATGAGCCGCGACTTCATCCGCTTCATGCAGGCGAACGGCATCCCGCGTCGCCAGCTCATCTTCAAGTACGGGCTCCGGTACGCGTCGATCCCGATCCTCGCGACCATCTCCGCGACGTTCATCACCCACATCGGCGGAACCGTCACGCTCGAGTCGGTCTTCGCGATCCCGGGTATGGGCTCGCTCGTCGCCCGATCGACGACCAACCACGACCTGTCCTCGATCCAGGGCGCGGTGCTGACATTCACCATCGCGATCCTCATCGTCAACATCATCACCGATGTCATCTACTCCCTCCTCAACCCGAAGGTGAAGGCCGCGTGAGCACTGCAGTCATCAGCACGACGAACGCGTCGGCTCCCGCTTCCACTCGATCGTGGAAGCGCCCATCCGTCCCCCTCATCCTCGCGGGGGCATGGCTTCTCATCACGGTGGTGTCGACCCTGCTCGCCAAGGTCATCGCCCCGTACGGTCCGCTCGAGCAGGACATCCTCAACGGCAAGCAGACGCCGAGCCTCGAACACCTCCTCGGCACCGACGTTCTCGGCCGTGACGTTCTCAGCCGCCTGATGTTCGGTGCGTCGCCGACGCTCTCGAGCGTCGTCATCGCCGTCATCGTCTACGTCGTGATCGGCGTCGTGCTCGGTCTCGTCGCGGGGTACTCCGGCGGTTGGGTCGACCGCATCATCGTCGGCTACACGAGCATCGTGATCGCCCTGCCGGGCATCATCGTCCTGTTCGTCGTGCTCTCGGTCTTCCGCGGCAACACCTGGATCGCGATGCTGGTCTTCGGGTTCACCGCCTCGCCCGTCATGATCCTGCTGGTGCGGTCGAGTGCGATCGCGGTGCGGAACGAACTCTTCGTCGACGCGGCCCGCGTCTCCGGTCTCTCGCCGCTCTACATCGTCTTCCGCCACGTGCTGCCGCGCTCCCGCGGCCTCATCATCGTGCAGGCAGCGGTGTTCGGCGCGACCGCCCTCATCGTCGAGAGCTCGCTGAGCTACCTCGGCTTCGGCACGCAGCAGCCCAACCCCAGCTGGGGAAACATGATCTCCGAGGCGGCGACCGTCATCGCGAGCGAGCCCTGGCTGCTCATCCCGCCGGGAGCGGTCATCGCCCTCACGGCGCTCTCACTCGGCGTCATCGGCGACTCGCTCCGCGACTCGATCTCCTCCGGCTGGTCCACGTCGAAGCTCACGAGCAGCGGCACACGTCCCGCCTCCGAGGACAAGGAACCCGCGAAGCACCTCCTCGAGGTGCGCGACCTGAGCGTCGGCTACTTCGCCGGCAACGGCATCGTTCCCATCGTCCGCGAGGTCGGCTTCACGATCGACCGCGGCGAGACCCTCGGCCTCGTCGGAGAATCCGGTTCCGGCAAGACGACAGTCGCCTTCGGAGTTCTCGGCGTCGTCGGCGACGGCGTCGCGGTCACCGCCGGGTCGGTCGTCTTCGACGGCAACGACCTCGTCGGGCAATCGGATGCCGTGCTCGCGAAATTCCGCGGCAAGCGCATCGCATACGTCGCCCAGGAGCCCATGGTCGCCCTCGGCCCGAGCCACCGCATCGGTGACCAGCTCGCCGAAGCGGTCGAACGCAACGACGGCGTGCACGGCGAGGCCGTGAAGAAGCGCGTCATCGAACTCCTCACACTCGTCGAACTGCGCAACCCGGAGCTCGTGGCCCGCAAGTACCTCCACGAACTGTCCGGCGGAATGGCGCAGCGCGTGTCCATCGCGTTCGCCCTCGCCGGCCGCCCCGAACTGCTCGTCGCCGACGAGCCGACCACGGCCCTCGACGTGACGGTGCAGGCCGGAATCCTCGGACTGCTCAAGAAGCTGCAGGACCAGACCGGCATGGCGATGCTCATCATCACGCACGACTGGGGTGTTATCGCCGACGTCTGCGACCGCGTTGTCGTCATGTACAAGGGCGAGATCGTCGAGCAGGCTCCGGCCGAGCAGATCTTCTCCCGCCCCGGACACCCGTACACGAAGGCACTCCTCGAGTCGAACCCCCACGGAGCAGAACCGGGACAGGACCTTCCGGTCATCTCGGGAACCTTCCTCACCCCGATCATGGAGCGCGAAGCAGCAGCCAGCGCCGTGCTGACCCCGGAGATGTCACGATGAACCAGCCGCTACTGCGAGTCAGCAACCTCGAAGTCACCTACGGAACCGGCAAGAAGGCGTTCCGTGCCGTGCGCGGAATCGACCTCGAGATCGGCGTCGGCGAGACGCTTGGTGTCGTGGGCGAGTCCGGTTCGGGCAAGTCGACCGTCGGACGCGCCATCCTCGGCCTCGCCGAGCCGAGCGCGGGAACGATCGAGTTCGACGGCCAGGACATCACCCGCCTGAGCCGCCGCAAGCGCCGCGCCATCAGCGCCGACCTGCAGGTCGTGTTCCAGGACCCGCGCAGCTCGCTCAACGAGGCGAAGAAGGTCGGCGAGATTCTCATCGAGCCGATGATCGCCAACAAGCGCCTCACCCGCTCGCAGTCGATCGGCCGCGCGGAGGAGCTGCTCGAGAAGGTCGGCCTTGGCGCCGCTGCGATGAACCGCATGCCGGGCAGCTTCTCCGGTGGCCAGCGCCAGCGCATCGCGATCGCCCGTGCGCTCATGTCGTCGCCGAAGCTCGTCGTCTGCGACGAGCCGGTCTCCGCCCTCGACCTCTCGGTGCAGGCACAGATCGTCAACCTGTTCCGGTCGATCCAGAAGGAGACCGGCGTCTCCTACCTGTTCATCGCCCACGATCTCTCCGTCGTCCGCTTGCTCTCGCAGCGCATCGCGGTCATGAGCGCCGGCGGCGTCGTCGAGCAGGGCACTGCCGAGCAGGTCTACCAGAACCCCACCGAGCTGTACACGCAACGGCTCCTCGCCGCCGAGCCCTACCCGGATCCCGTGATCCAGCGCGAACGCCGCCGTGCATGGGAGGAGCTCGCCGCAGCTGCTCCCGACACGCAGTGATCGCCCCCTCAACCAACCTGACCACCAACCGTCCATCCATTCGCAATACCTCTAGGGAGATACCTTGTTCCGCACGCCCCTTGTTCGCCGCAACAAACGACGTTCCGCTGTCGTTCTTGCCTCCATCGCTGTTGCGTCTGCGATGGTCCTCTCCGGTTGCTCCAGCGACTCCGGCTCCAGCGACAGCGCGGAGGGCGGCGACGACGTTCTCCGCATCGCGACGGTCGCCCCGCCGGTCAGCCTCGACCCGTACCTGCAGAACGTCGACCCGGTCAACATCTGGTTCATCGCGCTCGCGTACGACCCGCTGATCCGCGTCGACAGCTCCGGCGAATACGTTCCCGACCTCGCCACCTCGTGGGAGTACCTCGACGACACGAACACGCAGTTCGAACTCACCATCCGCGAGGGCGTCCAGTTCTCCGACGGCTCCGACCTGACAGCACAGGGCGTTGCCGACTCGCTCAACTACGCGCTCGAGTCCGGCGTCAACGGACCCAACTGGCTCGGCACCGTCGACTCGATCACCGCGTCGAGCGACACGACGGTTCTCATCGAGACATCCGTCGCCAACCCGTCGCTGCCGCAGCTGCTCACGCAGCGCGTGCTGCTCGGATCGGTCATCAGCCCCGCGGGCCTCGAGGACACCGACAGCCTCAAGAACGCGACGCAGGGTGCCGGACCGTACATGCTCGACGGCGACAACACGATCGCTGACGACACCTACGTGTACGTGCCGAACGAGAACTACTGGGACCAGGACAAGATCCAGTGGGACCGCATCGAGCTCAAGGTCGTCGCGAACACCGCGGCAGCACTCCAGGCCGTGCAGAACGGCGAGGTCGACCTCTTCCGCGGCGACACCGCAACCGGCGAGACGGCAACCGCTTCGGGCCTTGAGACCTTCGGCGTACCGCTCGGCCTCCTCGGCATGAACTATGTCGACCGCACCGGCGACATCGCTCCCGAGCTCGAGGACGTCCGCGTCCGCCAGGCGCTCAACTACGCGATCGACCGCGACTCGATCGCCCAGGCGGTCTACGGAGACTACGGAGCAGCGGGTGGAGCCCTCGCCCTCGAGGGAACGATCGGTTACGACGCTGCGGCGAACGACACCTACGCCTACGACCCCGAAAAGGCCAAGGACCTCCTCGCGGAGGCCGGCTACGCCGACGGATTCACCGTCGACGTCGGCTACGTCACGAGCGTCTCGTCCGACATCCTCGTTCAGGCTGTCGCCGCCAACTGGGCCGAGATCGGCGTGACGGCGAACCTCGTCAACTACACCGACGCCGGACAGGCCGTCACCGACATCGCCGCCAAGAAGTTCCCCATCACGTACTACGGCTACGGCGAACTGCCGCCGTTCATCGTGGCGCAGAGCTTCTTCGACGGTGGAGCCAACCAGTACAACCCGTGGGAAGTAACCGACAGCGAACTGAGCCAGCTCGTCGCCGATGCCGCTGAGGCACCGGATGACGCGACGGCTCAGGACCTCTACGCCCAGGCGTTCGGTCGCTCGTACACCGACCTCGCCTGGTACGGCGGCGTCGTCAACAGCGAGCAGGTCTTCATCTACAACCCCGAGACAGTCACCGGACTCGAAGCGACCACGAACGGGCCGACGCCCGACATCGCGTGGTCGGTAGCGCCCGTCAACTAGCTCACCTAGGTGGGGGCGCGCCTCGCGCGCCCCCACCTGCACCACCTACCACCTAAGACTTATTGGAGTTACTTGTGACCACCACCTGGGGATTCGAACTCGCCGAGATCGACCTGCCTGAATTCGAACTGCCGCGCGACAAGCCGACAGTGCCGCCCTCGACGTACGCAGCACGCGTCGAGTCGGTCTACGCAGCCATGCAGGATCGCGGCCTCGACGCCCTGGCCGTCTACGGTGACCGCGAGCACTTCGCCAACACGCAGTTCCTCACCGGCTTCGACCCCCGGTACGAAGAGTCGCTCATCATCCTCATCCCGGGTCGCACACCGCGCATCCTCGTCGGCAACGAAAGCGGCGCGTACGCGCGCAGCACCCCGTACCCGATCGACGTCGTACGGTTCTCGAAGTTCAGCCTCAACGGCCAGCCCGACCCGGACGACTCGACCCTGTCCGCACACCTCGCCGACGCCGGCCTCAGCACGAGCGCCACGCCCCGCGTCGGCATCGCCGGCTGGAAGAACTTCTCCGGTGCCGGCACCGAGGGCTGGATGGACGTCCCCCACTTCATCGTCACCGAGATCGCGGCCAAGTCCGTCTCCGTCGAGAACGCCGCGTACATCTTCGTGGAGAACGAGACCGGGCTCCGCATCAACAACGATGTCGACCAGATCGCGTACTTCGAGTTCGCGGCCGGCCATGGGTCTACCGCGATCCGTCGCCTGCTGAACGGCGTGCGTGCGGGAATGACCGAGCTCGAGGCATCCGCTCTCATGCAGCCGATCATGCTCCCGTTCAACTACCACCCGACGATGCTCGGCGGGTACGAGAACACCACGTACGGCGTTGCGAGCCCGGGTGGCCGCATCCTCGAGGTCGGTGACCCGGTCTGTGCCGGAATCGGCTACTGGGGAAGCAACACGGCGCGCGCCGGCTTCCTCGTCGAGGACGCCAGCCAGCTCCCCGACGGCGCGGGCGACTATGTGCAGAAGCTCATCGAGCCGTACTACGCGACGGCTGCGGCGTGGCTCGAGACCATCCGCATCGGCCTCACCGCGGGCGAGCTCTACGACGTGACCGCGTCGCGGATCGGCGACCCGTTCTACGGCGTCTTCCTCAACCCGGGTCACTACATCCACCTCGACGAGTGGCCCGCGTCGCCCGTCAAGGAGGGCTCCACGACGACGTTCCGCTCCGGCAACGCCATCCAGCTCGACATCATCCCCGGCACCGCCTCGGCGTACCACACGTCGCAGATCGAGGACGGGATCGTGCTCGCCGACGCGACACTGCGCGCCGAGCTCGAGGCCAAGTACCCGGCAGCGTGGGCGCGCATCCAGCAGCGCCGCGCAATGCTGCAGGACACCTTCGGCATCTCGGTGCACGAGGAAGTCCTGCCTATGTCGAACTCGATCGGCTACCTCCCGCCGTTCTGGCTCGCGCCGAACATGGCCATGCGGAGGGCGTAGCCACCGTGCGGATCGCGATTGTGGGTATGGCGACCGAGTCGTCGACGTTCACGCTCGACATCTCACCGCTCGAGCGATTCAGCCTGACCCGTGGCGATGAGGTCTTCGCGATGTACGACTGGGACGAGCGCTTCGCCGACCTGGCCGACATCGAGTTCGTTCCCGGCCTCATCGCCACGGTGAACGCCGGCGGCCCCGTCGACCCGGCCGCCTACGACCTCCTCTCCGGGGAGATCATGGGCTGGCTCGCGGAGAACGGCCCGTTCGACGGCGTCTACCTGCACATGCACGGCGCCATGTCGGTGCTCGGTCGCGAGAACGCGGAAGAGCACTTCGTCGGCGCCGTGCGTGACATCGTCGGCGCGGACTGCGTGCTCTCGATGTCGATGGATCCGCACGGCAACCTCTCCCGCGAGCTCGCTTCGCTCGTCGATCTCGCGGCCGCGCACCGCCAGGCACCGCACGTCGATCGCTGGGACACCCGTGAGCGCAGCGTGCGCAACCTCGTGGAGCTCATCCGCCGCGGCGAGCGACCGGTCAAGGCGTGGGTGCGCGTTCCACTGCTGTTCCCGGGCGAGCGCACCTCGACCGTCGTCGAACCCGGCAGGACCGTCTTCGGTCGCATGATCCCCGCGATCGAACGCTACGGCGTGCTCGACGCGAACATGTGGATCGGTTTCGCCTGGGCCGACGAACCCCGCAATGCCGCCGCCGTACTGGTGACCGGATGGGATTCGGATGCCGTGGTCGCGTGCGCGAAAGAGCTCGCGGCCCACTATTGGGCGGCTCGTGACCAGTTCCAGATCGTTGCCGAGCGCTCCGGCACCTGGGACGAGGCGCTCGACTTCGTCCTGACCGATCCCGCGACACCGATCTACCTGAGCGACGCGGGAGACAACGTCTCCGCGGGCGGCTCCGGCGACCTGACCTTCGCGCTGCACTCCACCGTGCAGCGCCCGGAGGTCACGAAGACGTTCCTGTTCGCGGGACTCGTCGACGCCCCGACCTTCGACGCCGCCCTCGCGGCCGGCATCGGTGCCGTGCTCGACCGCGCGATCGGCGCGACCGTCGACCAGCGCTACGCCCCGGCCGTCACCGGCCGGTGGACCGTCGAACGCTTCATCGACGGCGTCTACGGCGAGGACCGCCCGGTCGCCGTCGTGCTCCGCGACGGCCACATCTCCGTCTCCGTGCAGTGGGCGCGACGGTACTTCGTCTCGACCGCCGACCCCGCATTCGCCGGCTACCCCATGCCCGGGCTCGCATTCTTCGACCCCGCGGGCTACGAGGTGGTCGTCGTCAAGAACGGTTACCTCTTCACCGGCCAGGCCCTGACGGCCGCGAGCTCGTTCATGGCGATCACCCCGGGCGGCACCGACCTCGACGTCGACCGCCTCGACTTCCGGCGCGCGGGGCGACCGATCTTCCCGCTCGACCGCGACTTCGAGGTCGACCTCGAACCCGTCGTCCTGCCCTGACTCACCAGCTGCCCTGATCCTCCACCTGGCCTGACCTACCAACCCACCACCGCAAAGGACCCCATGCGCATCGCGATCGCCGGCTACGCCCTCGAAGCCAGTATGTTCACCCAGCTCGTTTCCACCGCAGACGACTTCACGATCGTGCGCGGCCCCGAGCTACTCGAGCGGTACGACTTCCCGACCATCCTGGGGGCGGATGCCGACGGCATCGAGTGGGTTCCCATCATGCGTTCCACGGGTGGAGCAGGCGGCCCCATCCTGGCCGAGACGATGGACGCGTTCGTCGAAGAGATCGTCTCCGGTATCGCAGCTGCCCATGCCGAAGCGCCTCTCGACGGCGTGTATCTCGACTGGCACGGTGCATCGCACACGATCGGTCGCGACCACGACGAGGAGGACTTCGTCCGCGGCATCCGTGACGCCGTCGGACCGGACGTCGTGCTCTCGATGTCGATGGACCCGCACGGCAACTTCTCCCGCGAGCTCGCGGACCTCCTGGACCTCGCCACGAGCCACCGCCACGCGCCCCACCTCGACAACCAGGCCACGCGCGAGCGCTCGATCCGCAACCTCGTGGCGGTTCTGCTGTCCGGCAAGCGTCCGCAGAAGGCGTGGATCCGCGTCCCCGTCCTGCTCCCGGGCGAGCGCACCTCGACCATGGAGGAGCCGGGCGCGAGCGTCTTCCTTGCCGCCGGTCCCGCCTCCGAGCGAGAGGGCGTGCTCGACGCCGCCATCTGGGTCGGCTTCGCGTGGGCCGATGAGGACCGCAACGCCGGCGCCGTGCTCGTCACGGGCTACGACACCGCGGCCATCACCGCGACCGCCGAGGAACTGGCACAGGGATTCTGGGACGCCCGCGAGGGCTTCGTCATCGTCACCGAGCACTCCGGCCAGTGGGACGACGCGATGGACTTCCTGGTGAGTGAACCGAAGCCTGAACGCCAGGTCTGGATCGCCGACTCCGGCGACAACGTGACGGCGGGCGGATCCGGCGACGTGACGTTCGCGATCCACGCGACGCTCGCCCGCCAGGACGTGCTCGAGAGCGGTCTGAAGATCCTCTTCGCCCAGCTCATCGATCCCGATACGGTCTCGGCAGCGCTGCTCGTGGGCGAGGGCGGGACGCTCAACCGGGCAATCGGCGCCGCGGTCGACGACCGGTTCGGCGGCCCCGTGGACGGACCGTGGACGATCGCCCAAGTCATCGACGGCACCTTCGGTGAAGGCCCGGTCGGCGTCATCCTCAGCAACGGTCTCATCGACATCGCCGTACACACCGCCCGCTTCAAGTTCACCGACCCGAAGGACCCGACGTCGTTCGGCCGTCCCGGCCAGGTCTGGTTCGACATGAGCGCGTGGGACGTAGTCGTCGTCAAGAACGGCTACTTCTTCCCGGGCCAGCGCGCCCTCGCCGCGACCGAATATATGGCACTCACCCCCGGCGGCACCGACCTCGACTTCGACCGTCTCCCGTTCGACAAGGTGCAGCGCCCGATCTTCCCGCTCGACCGCGACTTCGAGGCCGACCTCACGGCGACCATCCTGGACGCGTAGCCCGTGCGCATCGCCATCTTCGGCTTCGGCGCGGAATCCAGCACGTTCTCCCGCAACCGCATGGGGTTCGACAACTTCCCGGTCGTGCGCGGCCAGGAGCTCATCGACCTGTACGACCTCGCGGCATGGCCGGAGATCGAGTGGCTCCCGGTCATGCGCGCCCACGGCGGTGCCGGCGGACCCATCGTGCCCGAGGTGTTCGATGCCTTCGTCGACGAGATCGTCACGGGCCTCGCATCCCTCGGTGACCTCGACGGCGTCTACGTCGACCTCCACGGTGCCGCCCACGTCGACGGTCGCGACGGCGCCGAAGAGCACCTCCTGCGGAAGGTACGCAAAATCGTCGGCGAGACGACGGTCATCTCGATGTCGATGGACACCCACGGCAACTTCTCCCGCGACCTCGCCGAGCTCATCGACCTCGCCGTGTGCTTCCGCCACGCCCCGCACATCGACGCGTGGCCGATCCGCCAGCGCGCGCTCACCAAGCTCGTCGACACGCTCAACAAGGGCGAACGCCCGATCAAGGCGTGGGTACGTGTTCCCGTGCTGCTACCCGGGGAGCGGACATCGACCCTCGTGGAACCAGCGCTCACGGCCTTCGGCTCCATCGAGAGGTCGATCGAGCGGCACGGTGTCGTGGACGCGTCCCTGTGGGTGGGCTTCGCGTGGGCCGATGAGGACCGCAACTCGGCCGCCGTGCTCGTGACCGGCTACGACGAGTCATCCGTCATCGCCTGTGCTGAAGAAGTGGCACACGCGTACTGGGATCCGCGCGAGCGCTTCACCATCGTTGCGGAGAACTCCGGTGACTTCGGCGGCGCTCTCGATCTCGCTCTCACCCGACCAACCGCTCCTCTCTACATCACCGACTCGGGCGACAACGTCACCGCGGGCGGCACCGGCGACGTCACCTTCGCCCTCCGGGAGACGCTTGAGAGAGCCGATGTCGTCGACAGCGGCCTGCGCATTCTCTTCGCGTCCCTCACCGATCCCGAGTCCGTGCGGCTCGCTGTCGAGATCGGCGAGGGCAACCAGCTCGAGCACGGCATCGGGGCCACGGTAGACGACCGTTTCGGTGGTCCGGTCGCGCGCTCCTGGCTTGTGGAGAAGCTCCTTTCCGGCCTCTATGAGGAGGAGGGGATCGTCGGCGCGCTGCTCTCGCTCGGCGACATCCACGTGATCGTCAAGATGTCGCGCACCTCCTACACCGACCCCGGCATCTCCTCGACCCGCACCGGTCGCCGCCTGCCGGGCCACGTCTACCTGCCCGCCGACGGCTACGACGCAATCGTCGTCAAGAACGGCTACCTGTTCCCCGACCAGCAGGTCGTCGCGGGCAGCTGGTACATGGCGCTCACACCCGGCGGCACCGACCTCGATGTCGACCGGCTGCACTTCCAGAAGGTCTGGCGGCCGATCTTCCCGCTCGACCGCGACTTCGAAGCCGACCTCACTCCCATCGTTCTATCCCACCGTTCCTAGAAAGGCACATCCCTTGCGTATCGCAATCGCCGGGTTCGGCGCTGAGTCGTCGACCTTCGCGCCGCACATCATGAAACTCGAGAACTTCGACGTCAAGCGAGGGGAGGCGCTGCTCGGCCTATACGACCTCGCGGCGTGGGTGCCGGACGGCGCCGACATCGAGTGGCTGCCGGTCATGCGTGCCCACGGCGGCGCGGGCGGACCGATCGACCCGGTCGCCTTCGACTCGTTCGTCACAGAAATCGTCGACGGCATCGCGGCGCTCGGCGAGCTCGACGGTGTCTATATCGACCTGCACGGTGCAGCCCATGTCGACGGTCGCGATCGCGCCGAGGAAGAACTCCTGCGCGGTATCCGCGCAGCCGTCGGTGAGAAGACCGTCATCTCGATGTCGATGGACACGCACGGCAACTTCTCCGAGGAGCTCGCCGGGTACATCGACCTCGCCGTGTGCTTCCGCCACGCGCCGCACATCGACGCGAACGAGATCCGCGAGCGCAGCGTCGTCAAGCTCGTCGAGACGCTGAGGAAAGGCGTGCGCCCGCTCAAGGCGTGGGTGCGCGTGCCCGTGCTGCTGCCCGGCGAACGCACCTCGACCCTCGTCGAGCCGGCGAAGACCGTGTTCAGCGGACTGCTGCCCGCGATCGAGCGGTACGGCGTCGTGGACGCGTCCCTCTGGGTGGGCTTCGCGTGGGCCGACGAGCCGCGCAACGCTGCCGCCGTGCTCGTGACCGGCTACGACGAGTCATCCGTCATCGCCTGTGCCGAGGAGATCGCACGCTCGTACTGGGATGCACGCTTCGGCTTCGTGATCGTTGCCGACGAGTCCGGGTACTGGGACGAGGCGCTCGACTTCGCGCTCACCCGCCCGCCGGCACCGCTGTTCATCTCCGACTCCGGCGACAACGTCTCGGCCGGCGCGACCGGCGACACGACCTTCGCGCTCGCGGGTGCCCTTGCCCGCGAGGACATCACGAGCTCCGGCCTGCGCATGCTCTTTGCCGGCATTACGGATGCCGCATCCGTGCGTGCAGCGGAGGCCGCAGGTCTCGGCGGCACCCTGACCCGACCCATCGGTGCGCTCATCGACGACCGTTTCGCGGCACCTGTCGAGCGCGACTGGACAGTCGTCCGCCTGATCGAAGGCCTCTACGAGGGCGAGGGTGTCGTCGGCGCCGTGCTCGAGTCGGGCACCATCCACGCGATGGTGCAGCTCGGCCGCGCTTACTTCGTGCCGCCGTCGGTGCTCGGCCCGATGACCGGTCGCAAGCTCCCCGGCCACACCTGGTTCCCCGTCGACGACTACGACACCGTCGTCGTCAAGATCGGCTACCTGTTCCCCGGACAGATCGAGGCGGCGGCCACCTGGTTCATGGCCATCACGCCCGGAGGCACGGATCTCGATCCCGAGAGGCTGAACTTCCAGCGCGTGTGGCGTCCGATCTGGCCGCTCGATACAGAGTTCGAAGCGGACCTCACGCCGATCATGCTGGCGGCTCGCGCGTGAGCGGCCGCGTCATCCGCATCGCCATCTGCGGTATCTACGGGGAGTGCAGCACGTTCTCGAAGGACGTCATGCTCGGGTCGATGTTCGAGGTGCTGCGCGGACAGGAGCTCGAGGACCAGTACGAATGGCCCGAGCGACTCGGATCGATCGTCGACGACGTCGAGTGGGTGCCGCTCACGCGCGCGCACAGCGGCGCGGGCGGCCCGCTCGACGCGGGCTTCTACGACGAGATCTTCGACCAGGTTTCCCAGGAACTCCGCGAAGCGGGTCCCCTCGACGGCGTCTATCTCGACATGCACGGCGCCCTCAAGGTCGTCGGCCGCGATCACGCCGAGGAGCGTTTCGTCGGCATGGTGCGCGAGATCGTCGGCGACACAACCGTGCTCGGCATCTCGATGGACCCGCACGGCAACTTCTCCCGCGAACTCGCCGAGCTCATCGACGTCGCCGCGGTGTACCGCCACGCGCCGCACATCGACCGGCTCGAGACGCGCGACCGCGCGGTCACGAACCTCATCGCGACGATCCGCGCCGGCGTGCTCCCGACCAAGGCGTGGGTGCGTGTGCCGGTGCTGCTGCCGGGCGAGCGCACGTCGACGCTGTTCGAGCCCGCGACGAGCGTGTTCGGCGCGCTCAACCCGACGATCGCCCAGCACGGTCTCATCGACGCCGGCCTCTGGTGCGGCTTCCCCTGGGCCGACGAGGACCGCAACGCCGCCGCCGTGCTGACGATCGCGGCCGACGAGGCCGCCGCCGTCACCGCAGCGCGCCAGATCGCACAGTCCTATTGGGACGCCCGCGAGGACTTCGCGATCACGAGCCCGAACCACGGCAGCTGGGACGAGGCGCTCGACTTCGCCCTGTCCGGTGTGCCCCGTCCGGTCTACCTGAGCGACTCCGGCGACAACGTGACAGCGGGCGGGTCCGGCGACGTGACGTTCGCGCTGTCGCGCACTCTCGCTCGTTCCGATTCACAGGGCTTGCGGATGCTGTTCGCCGGCCTCGTCGATGCTCCCAGCCTGCTCGCGGCGATCGAAGTCGGGGTGGGATCCGTGCTCCATCGCGCGATCGGCGCCACCGTCGACGACCGCTACGCCTCCGCCGTGCCGGGCGACTGGCTCGTCGAGGAACTGATCGACGGCGTCTACGGCGAGGGCATCGTCGGCGCCGTGCTGCGCGACGGCAACATCTCGGTCAGCGTGCAGAGCCACCGCCAGCGATTCGTCGGGGGAGTGGACGCCGCGACCCCCGCGTTCGCGATGCTCGGCCTCGCGTACACGGACATCTCGCCGTTCGACGTCGTCGTGGTGAAGAACGGCTACCTGTTCCCGAACCAGCGGGAGATGTCGAGGTCGGAGTTCATGGCCATGACGCCCGGCGGCACCGACCTCGACTTCGACCGTCTCGAGTTCGACAGGGTCTGGCGCCCGATGTTCCCGCTCGACCGCGACTTCGAGGCCGACCTCGAACCGGTCGTGCTACCGCAGCGGACCCTCTGATGGTGCGCGACAGCGGTCGCATGACCGTCATTCTCGCGGTCGGAACGACGATCGCGAGCAGCACCCCGGTCTTCCTGATCGGGTCGCTCTTCGTGCAGATGCAGGGCGACATCGTCATCCCCGCGTGGGTGCTCGGTTTCGCCGTCGCGATGTACTGGGCGGTCGCCGCGATCGTGTCGGTCCTCTCGGGACGCATCATCGGCGTCATCGGCAGCCGGGCGGCAACACTCGTCTCGCTCATCGGCGCCGCGATCAGCCTGCTCGGCTCGGCGGTCGTCGCGCCCGGCTGGATCTGGCTCGTCGTCTGGGCGATGGTCGGAGGTGCCGCGAACGGCATCGGCCATCCCGCGTCCAATCACCTCATGAGCGTGCGCGTGCGCGGCAGCCGGCTCGCGACCGCGTTCGGCATCAAGCAGTCGGCGGTGCCGTTCGCGGCCTTCATCGCCGGACTCTCCGTTCCCGCCCTGGCCCTGACGCTCGGCTGGCGCTGGGGATTCGGCGCCGCCGCGCTCATCGTCGTCGTGCTCATCATCGCGTTCCTCCGCGCCGGACCGAAGCGCGTTCCCCGCGGCACGCCCCGCACCCGCGTGCACGTCAAGCTCTCGCCGCCGCTGTTGCGCTACCTCCTCCTGCTCTCGAGCGCGACAACGCTCGGTGCCGCGGCTGCCGGCGCGGTCTCCGCGTTCGCCGTCACGGCGGGCATCGAGAGAGGGCTTCCGGATGCCGCAGCCGGCGTCCTCCTGAGTGTCGGAAGTCTCATCGGGGCAACGATCCGGGCTGTCGCCGGCCGTCTCGCGGACCGGTACGGCGGACGGATCGCGCTCCCGCTCGCCGCGGGCCTCCTCGGGTCCGGCGCCGTCGGCGTGCTGTTCCTCTCCATCGACAGCGAGTGGTCGTTCATCGTCGGGATCCTCCTGGCCCTCGGCCCGGGCTGGGGCTGGACGGGACTCACCCACTTCGTGGTGTCGCGCACCGCGGGGGCAGCTACCCCGAGTGCAACGGGCATCGTGCAGACGGGGTCGTACATCGGCAGCGGTGCGGGTCCGCTGCTCTTCGGACTGTTG
>Ga0247807_10001284_pt1 | contig 14857 bp, 13 predicted proteins | sample UWRJL074202C1_FD_179931 | JGI IMG/M metagenome (GOLD analysis project Ga0247807, IMG submission 179931) | Plant litter microbial communities from Arlington Agricultural Research Station in Wisconsin, United States - UWRJ-L074-202C-1 | ecosystem: Environmental > Terrestrial > Plant litter >...
TCAAGAGAGATCGGGCGAGAGACAAGCAGCTAATATATATGTCTGCTCATCTGCTGGAGTAGGAATCCACCTTAGCAATTGCTCGCGAAATACCAGATCCCGCAACGGGTACTGATGCATTTGTCTCTTTTGGTTACGCAGATAACTCTACTCTGACCTCAAAATTCTGGGTTAATAACACGAAAAGGCGAGCCATTTTCTCTGCTGGAAAAATAGTTCTTGTTGATTGAGCTCTAGACGCATAGAGCTGGAGCTGGAGCCTCCTAACTGTGGTTGAAACACAATTGGAACAACTTTGGCAACGTTCATAATGTCACTATAAAAATGTATTTGACTACTTGCACTAGTAATCTTTCGACCGCCTGGCAATTGGATAATGTGAGGGGCTTCTCTTCGTTGGTTGGTCGAGGTAGGCTTGATAATAAATTTGTGTTATTGTAGTAGAAAGCAATTTAACAACTAACCAAGATAAATACAAAACAGCTTTAAACGAAGCCATTGAAGGGATCATAGAATAAACTGGCCTGAACAAGATCGTCAGATATAAGGAATCTTGCTAGCTATATATAGGTTGTAGAATCTTATGATTTTCCTAACGTACGTGTCTAATTCTATAATACGTTTACCTCTTATATAAACTAATACATAGTAGGAAATTTTAACTGTAAGAGGTAATAGCAATATTTTTATGCCTCAGCTATTGGAGCTTTATTTTGATAGAGTAATTAGCATAATTTTACAAGCTCGACAGTTAAAGACCACTTTTGCTATGCGAGCGTACCCGACTGGTCGAGTAGACTTATGCCAAGTCACCAAATAACAGTAATCTACTGCAATTCGCTACTGTATTCTGCGATCTAATTCTGTAATTAGTAAGCCGTTCTTTTGCCTAACATCCTTAGAATAAGGCTTCAAGTAATTTAGCTTTAACTTGACTTTATAGCCAAAAGATATTTGCAGGATAAATTAACAATAATATTGCTAAACATCATTGATATTGTGTCTAGCTAGTTACATATTCACATGATATCTACAACACAGGCACAGATCTTACGTCGTGTTCGCAAGGTACCGAAAGTATAGGGAGTATGTAAAGTCAACATTTATTCTATGGTATGCACCCAAGTATATATGTGACAGTAAGTCACGTGCCTTCCGTACCCCTGGTACAGCGACTGTACGAGGGTGTATTGTATTGGCTCACCGCGTTAAGCTTCTAGTAGAGCTTGATAATGTCTAGTTGAGTCTAGATCTGATTAGATTAAAAATGTTGAAGATCCACTTTTGGCTGCCCAATTATAGTACAATCTGATTAATCCTTAATCCCTGTCTTGTACTCGATTAACGGTCAATACTTTGCCAAGCCTGGGAAAGTGGCACTAGTTGGCCATAATTAAATGATGGCTTGAAAAGTTAATTTCGTATTCGACTTGGCGAACTCCCTATAGCTAAATATCTGTAGTAATTTTGGAAGTTGATGCCATTAAAGAAGTAAAAATTATTCCGGTTCTATTCTCAAGATAGCCATATAATAAGATGAATTTGGAATATTTGGGTCGAACTCTGTGCACATAAAAATGCATGTTGTGTGTATTATTCTAGATAGGAAGGAATAGCAGGAGCTGCTATGTCCTAAGTGCTACTGTACGTTCCAAGTCTATTTATCGTCCGTGATCCTCGCTGTCTGGATTTTAGCTGCTTGGCTTCAGGAGAAAATTTTTCCGACGACCATAAAGACTCAAATCATACGCTATTGATTATCTTATCTGATTTTATATAAGTACTTGGCCTACAGTACGGCGGTCAAGTTGTTCGAAAATAGGTTTACTATTGACCTTGCATTGATCACTAGTGCTACAATCTCTACATATCCGAATTATATTCTTCTAAGGGCACGTCTGCCAATAAGACTCCAGAACAATCGTGGTATCAATCTGCTGAATCCAATCCGGCCATCAAGCCGAGGTTAAAGCAACACGAGGTACTCCAACTGTCTCTTTCTGTGGTTAACAAATAGCGCTAATATTCGACTAGCTTACTGTTGCCTTTGACTGTAACATACAAGCTTGTCAATCATTTAAGCACTCCCTCTCAATTTACTTGATAATAGCAAAACTAGATGATGAAAAAGTTGGCAAGATACATGCAGATATAGAGACTGTGATTATTAATGCTGGAAAATGCAATCAATCTACTGAAGTAGCATATGGTGGTGAAAGCAAGTTTTCAACAGCGCTAGGGAGTTATATTCCTGATAGTGAAGCTGAAAAGAAACTTGTCCGCAAAATTGACCTGATATTGCTTCCTTCCTTATGGTTGATTTATATTTTATCCTTTATAGATAGAGTCAATATTGTAAGTACTTTCTTTTGGATTTCGGAGCATTGTCGACGACTAATTAGTAAACTAGGCAAACGCAAATGCAGCCGGTCTGAGTGAAGACTTAAATCTTAGTGAATCAGGTTTGTATTCTTCTTTGGTAGTTGACGGTTATTAATCTATTATTCAGATTACTCCTGGATTGTATCTATCTTCTTTATTGGATATACCGTCTGTGAAGTGCCTTCCAATCTCCTATTAAGCAAATTCAAACCAAGTCGGTATATCATTGCTATTATGGTACTTTGGGGAACATGTGTTGCTGCTATGTCGAGTTGCCAGACAAAGGAACATTTCCTAGTAGGTCGATTCTTCTTGGGATGTATCGAAGCTGGATTGTTTCCCGGGATTCTTTTTATTTTAACATGTTGGTATAAGAAGGATGAAATGGGTGAGTGTTTTGTGGTCTGTTGATTTAAAACATGCTAATGTATTACGAAGGAAAACGCTTCAGTATTTTCTTAACTGCTGGCACTATATCACCTGCTCTTAGTGGAATCTTGGCTGGAGCAGTCATCTTCCGACTCGACGGGAAGATGGGCTGGGAAGGGTAGTATGTTATAAAACGTTTATTGTCCCTGTTTGAGATTGAGTGAAATTAACCATCTAAGAGCAAGTGCTGAAGTTAAGCTAAGCAAAGGCGCTAATCTTTCTGTTCTATCAATCTTTGAAAACTAAGCAACTAACAATTATCTCTTGTAGGAGATGGCTCTTCTTAATCGAAGGAGTAGTCACCGTTTTTTTCGCTTTTGTTTTCGCCTTTATTTTAATTGACTTCCCTCTTGACACCAAGAGATTCTTTTCCGCCAAGGAGCTCGAGCTTGCACATGTACGAATGATGCATGACCAATGCATATCTGTTACCAACACCAGAACTAAGTTCACACCTTGGGAATCTATCAAAGCCGTCGTCACTGATGTCAGGATATATGTTTTTGGAATTCTAAACATTGTCAACACCACCGCTATGACTATTACATACTTCATCCCCGTTACATTGACGACTATGGGATATACTAAGGTTACGGCGCAATGGATGACTGTTCCTATTTGGATGTCCGGTGCTGCTATAATGCTGATCCTCGCATATTCATCTGACAAATTCCAAGATCGTCGCTGGCACACCACAGGTTGCTTGGCGGTCTGTTTTATCTGTAGCATTGTGTGCCTCACCACCACAGCCGCTGCCCCAAGATATATCATGCTATGTTTTTATATTGGCGTTCTTTATACTGGCACTGTACAAATCCTTAGTTGGGTAGCCGAAAGTCTACCACGGCCAGACGAAAAGCGGTCGGTGGCTATCGCTCTTGTTAACTCTTTGAGCACTTTGTCAAATCAATGGGGCAGTCGTTTGTGGCCTAAGACACAAAGCCCCGGTTATCGCACTGGATTTACAGTCGTTGCATCTTTAAGCGGCGCTGCAACTGTTCTGGCCGCACTTGTACCTGTCCTTTTAAAATATATCATGCCGAAAGAGCCTCTGACAAAGGCGGAGCGAGAGTTTGTTGCTAGTGGTGTTGAATCTAGCAATGAAGAAACCAGATCCGTATAATTACTTTATATAGGTGCCTAAAATAGTTTAACTACCAAATGATAAAGCTGTTGTAGGAACGATTTGCTGTTGTAGGAACGATTTGCTGCGAGGCAAAAGTTGACAAATACTTTTATTAGATATTTTCAACTGGCTGCATAGGTCTCATTCAGATAGAGAATTGTCTTCTTGGTGTGATCTGGGTCTTTCCATCTCACAGAAGTGATACTATTCGGCCTTTGACCTGTTTGAACCTCGACATCGAGCCTTTTCTTAATAAGCTCCAACGCAACCAATAGTTCAGGGCTCGGATCCCAGGCTGTGACCTTGGGGAAGCCCCATTTCCGGGCCTCGTTCAAAGCATGCAGCAACAGACTAGCCAGCGCATCAGAGGTGCCCTGGCTACCTTCTGGCGGAATCCGCACTCTCGATATCAAGATTTTGTCAAAACCATGGTACCAGTAAATCCAAGTGTCAGCTGCATCGCAGATTGCACCATGGACCTCTGGAGTCTTGCCACGGATCTTGAAATTAAGGACATCGCCCCATTTGTGCAAATAGCTAATCATATCTGGGGTAGGAAGAACAGCGAGGTACACTTCATCTGCTTCAACAGTGGCTTTCTGGAAACTGTCCTTCAGGTCTGTTACGTCACGATCACACAATGCTGGAATCTCCTCATCGGACAGAAGTCGAGTGCTCGGGAGATCTTTGTGCTCATACGCCTGGAAAGTACCAGATGAATGTGTGATAGTAGAAACTATTGAGGGTATCATCTCCCAACCCATGCTGACATAAAACTACGGCAAGGATCCTGATCAGTATTTTCGCTGGGCTGGAGAACACGGCTCAATAATTATACTTACATCTCCTACACTTGTATACAGCATACTGACAGCCGCACCACCTGGTCCATCTAGCCATTCCGCAACTCGATTCATGAGCATCCTTGCAAGTCCCAGTCTTCGGTACTGAGCATGAGTGGCGACCATGAAGACGCAGTATCCATCCTCCTCGCGTATGAACTCGGTATGACGAACAAGCAGAGGCCGCCGTAGCGTGCCGCACATTGATATAACGCACGCAGGATCATCCGCTAGCGAAAAACACCAGTACCGTATTCCCTTATTTCGGGCTAGTGGGTGCGTCGAGAGAGCGTCGCCGTGTTCCACAAAAACTGAGGCCGGAATCTGTGGTGCGAAGGCGGAGGCAGCCACTTCGCACCATGAGACCTGTTGATCGCGAGTTCCTTCCCCAAAGACGATATTTAAGGGACCATTTGGCCCTTTGATAGTAATCAACATTGATTGAACCATTTTATGGTTTCTCCCCACGGTTTCAAGAGGAGGAAAAAGGGTCTAAGCTTCTAATAACTACACCAGTTTCACTGGCGCCTAGTGGAATTTCATCCCACTTTAAGACCGCGAATCAAGTTAGAATCGAACGCGTGACGTAAATGCAAGCTCGCGTAAGTGCGAGTTGGTATAGTGAAGAAAGCTGAAGTGGAGCTGCCCAAGTTACATCTGGATACAGTTTCATTTGAGTCTGAGTTAGGAATATGGCAAGGTGGTTTTCTTCAGCGTGCATACGACCCTAAGATCAGTTATAGTGAGTGATTTGGATCCAGGACGAATTGAATGCTATTGGTGCAATATTCTCCGATGTTTCATCTGCCGCTTCTTGGCTGAATTGTCGCTTACAAAAAGTTTGTTAATAAAGAAAATAGTCGTCTGAAAGAGGCATCTTATAGCGAAGACTTCATTAACTTAACAATCCCTAGTAATTTCAATTGGTAGCCTGGATGAAATCTTCCCTTTTGTTTGATTAAAAGTTTGGACAACCATCGGTCTGTACCTATGCGCTAGATCGGAGCTGTTAGTGTTCATGAGGCGCATCAATGGCTTGTCATACGCATTGTTCGTAACAGGCAATCAGGCAACAGTGTGTATGATTTAGCTTACTTGCAGCCTACCCTGGAATCCAAAAAGATAAGATATAGTTGGACGTATGTCCCTTAGATCTCATTCTTTGTAAGCAGCTTGAAATCACGGACGCATCCACATTATACAATCTACTCTAGCATGCGCAAGGAACCAAACATGACATCTCTAGGCTGGATCCCGCCATGGAAACTATCACCTCAGAACACTTATATCTTGAGAAATGCAAAGGTAATCAATCCAAATGATGGATCTATAATGGAGAGCGCCACAATTAGGCTTTCGAACGGAATTATTCAATCAGTCACAACTACACGAATCATCGAGCAAGAGGAGCCCCTCCATAGTTACGAAATCACCATAGACCTGGAGGGAAACTATGTTTGTCCCGGTCTTATTGACTGCCATGTTCATATTGCTGCAGTGCCGGGAGAGAAGGATCTTAGAGACACTCTAGAGCTTGCAGAGCACATTTCATATATGAGACAGCCCTATGTATGCCTCCAGATGATCCGAAGAGGATTTACCACTGTCCGTGACTGTGGAGGTGCGACCCTTGCATTGAAAGAAGCAATAGCAGAAGGTGTCATTGTTGGACCTCGACTTTTTATAGCAGGTAGACTGCTAACACAAACTGGTGGAAGCGCTGATCCCCGTGGACCCCATGATGATAGTGAATGTTGTGGGGGACCTAAATTTTTGGGAAGAGTTTGTGATGGTGTTCCCGAGTGTGTCAAAGGTGCTAGAGAAGCTATTAGAACTGGATCGGACTTCATCAAGATCATGACTGGTGGCAGCATAACAGGCCTTTCCGAGAAAATTACCAGCGTGCAGTTCAGCGCCGAGGAGATTCGAGCCATTGTCACTGTTGCAAAGAATAGCGGCACGTACGTCACTGCTCATGCCTATACTCCTGCGGCCATACGCCAGGCTCTAGATAATGGAGCTATGGGCATTGAACATGGAAATCTCTTGAACGCAGAGGTCGCGGAGTACATGGCTGAGAAAGGGGCTTTCTTGACACCGACACTTAGCGGTTTGGCCATCGCGGCTTCTCCAGATTTCGCCGGGGCTTTGGATCCTAGCCAAGAGATCAAACTTCAAGAAGTGCTAGAAGCAGGAAAGCGATCCATAGAGATAGCTTCAGATGCTGGCGTCAATATTTGCTTCGGTACAGACCTCCTTGGCCCTATGGTTGCTGCACAAACCAAGGAATTTGCTCTGCGGGCGAAATTTCTCTCGCCTGTAGCCATCTTGCAGAGTGCAACTGTCACAGCAGCAAATATGCTTGGTCAGACGGGCTTTTTAGGGCAGATCAAGTCAGGGTTTGCGGCGGATCTATTAATTTTGAACAAAAATCCACTAGAAGACATTGAAGTTTTTGACAAGCCTGAGAAACATCTGCTCGGGGTATTTAAAGACGGGCGTGTGCAAGTGAGCCGCTGGTCGAAATTGAGAGAGGACGTTGTAGTTCCAATCTCCGATATACAATAGATGTCAGGGAATGATATTGAGTTGGGAGCTGCGATTTGGAAGGTTTCTGGATTGCAAATAAAGAAAGCAATGGCTTGGCCTATTTTATCAAACCTCCTAGTGTTCTGTACCTCGTCATGCACGACTACTCAATCAAAGCACAGGAAATGTGATTATGTTAAATAGGTGCAACAATCTGATCTCTGTATTATGCCATTATATTACTTCGTAACATGTAGAGGCGGCAAGTTATCCGACACCCTCTAATCTCTTATATTAGTATTTTAGGGTTGATTAATAGTATGCTTGTATGTTAGGTCTATGTGCAAAAGATGCTGAAGTCGAAAATTTGTTTCATTAATGTATTTTCTTCATTTCATTCGGTTTAAACAGCCAGCTAAATCCATTTGCGTCGTCGCCATAATGAGACGCTCTATCGATCAACCAACTTGGATAGACTATCCACTTTTCGCTACAACACTGACACGTGTCTCATATCGCATAGATTGGTTTGGATGAAATCGCGGGGGTGAATTATGCCCGACCCCTGCCTTTTGAATTTATGGGTAACCTTTCCAGGAACGCTTCAGAGTCCTGCGCCACATCATGGGGTATTCATACCACCACTATTATCGTAACTATTGTAATTACTAACATCATGATAGTAGCCCATCATACCTTAATTCATCATATCAAGCATCTGATTAATTGTTACACTTCGCTTCCCACTTCCTGCGCCCTAAGAAACTACATTCTTCGACTCCGACTGAGGCTCGTAACCTACCCCTTGTGCCTGAACATCTCAACGTGCGCTCTCATTCACTGATCTGATGGGCCATTTATTGTTGCTACGCTTCGTATATAGAGCGTGTAATGCTGGGAAATACTGAATGGTCTTCGCATCTAATGGTCGCGCAGAGAAGCCGTTGTTTGACATGAGATCCTTGATATACTTCTTTGTCCAGAGCCAGCGAATCAACTCCATGAACCCGGGTTCCAGATCGTACTTGATAGACTTGTCTAGCTCGCGTACACATGCTTTATCGTCTTTCTGTTAGGCATTTTCCAAGAGCTGGATGTCGATAACGCCAGTAAGCCGATGCAGTAATGGGCCCAGAGCGCATCGGCATCATTACAGACATTCCAAAAGATCTTCGTGATATTCGTATCTTCAAAAATGGATCTGAGTGCCTTGCCCTACTTTTCGGTGCGTGATATCGTGTTGAAGGCTATTCTCCTAAAGACAATATATCAATAGGATGTAGTGTATTCTGATGATAAGGATAGTCATAATAGAGACAGTGCCGTTATGACAAAATTCTTTGCCCTCAGGTCAACGTACAGTGTGCTCGAACTATAATTAGATAAAAGAGACCCTATCCGTTATGAGACCGGTAAAACTAGAACTGGTGTCGATGTGATCGTAGATATGGTATCAGCATCAGTCTAAAAGTATCCACGAGAGTCCAGTGACGGAGGGCAAATGTTAGAGGGAAAAGTTCTGTTGTCTGTTACTTGAGTACACTCTCAATTGTCCGAGTCGTTTGCCATAAACAAAGGAGTTTACAGTTCGCCTTAAGAGCGCGGCATTGAACCAAAGCTAAGACCAAATTCTGCATTTGAGTCATTTGTCTGGGGCAAGCCATTTTATTACAGGGTGTCATCTCTCGGCTCAGATATTCAATTTGCATATTTCTCGACTTCGGGAAAGCTGGAATACTTGGCGATTTGTAGGTGGCATGGACTATTAGATTTGGGAGAGGGACGTTAAGTAGGTGTGCTATGGAGTCAATGATAGTTGTTGCTAAAGCAGTTTGTTGTTGTTATTGATAGTGCTATCAAGATCTTAAGTTCGCAAAAAGCTCACAGTTGGTAGCGCAAACTTAGAAATTAGTCTTGAATATTTACTGAGCTATCACACTGCTTGGAAGTTTTGGTACGTTTATCATCTAGCCGTCAATTATATCTTGACTTGCTTGATCTACTTAGGGCGACCATAAAAACCTACAAACTTCAAGCTGAGAAATTGGTCGGTCTTTGCATAATTACCTCCAGCTTATCAAGGCCTTTCAAGACTACGAGAAACCAAGAAATAACCAGTGACTATTGACCTTACAAACCATGAATATAAAGCCACTTGAGTAGAAAAATAGCGCTGTTTACATAAGAGACTTGTAACACCGGCACCAATTGTACGTCTCATACGTCACGTATCTCAAGTATGTGAAGTGTGAAAAGACTGCATCTATGCTATGATACGTAACTAGCTATGTATGTGACAGTATGTCACGTTCTGAGCGTACGCTGGGTACGGTCCTACTAACTGTACGTTACAATACTCAACATGAGAAAAGCTCTTACCTAAAATTACTACCAAAATTGATACTATAAAACCTGGTAACCATTGTTTTTATGGTCAAAAGCCACTGTATTCATTTCTTCTTTCGACTCAGAAGACCTTTGTGAGTCCTAATAATTGTGGAAATATAATTTAAAGATCAACTAAGCAGAAGTCTGCTTTAGTATACTGGTCCATAATTCGACCTATTAAGCCAGAATATATCGCGGAAATATTCCAATGAGTCTTACTACAGGCTATAATTAAAGTTTTCGAATATTAATTTGTTATATTTAGAGCACAATAACTCTCATTGGATTATTAGATTGGCACTCGGAATTGATATGCTCAGGCTGTGCGTTTTGAGCTGAACATATCTTTCGCAAATACGCATCGTTGCAGTAAACAGTCTGGATTTACTGGATATTGCGACGGGCAGTGAATCGTCGAATGTGAGCTTAAAGTAACGTACTATAAACCCAAACTCCAATATGAAAAAAAGCATTACCTTGACTTCGAAGCAGCCCCTATGTACCAAAGTCGTTGACTGAAAGTTGAGTAGGTAGATCTTTTACAAACGCCCTATCGGATCTTATGGGTCTACTACATGTTAGTATCAAGCTCCTGATTCTCTCCCTTGGTCACCCACCGTATAGTAGTACTAGATCCTTTAGGGCTTTGCACAGCCGCTACAATTCGAATTGTGCTAATTTCAAGATAGTAACGGTAAATATAGTACATGTGTTGCTATGTATAGCCTAAACAACTTTATTCAAAAATATAACCAGGGGTTGCGCGGCAATATGAGCTCGTATAGCCATAAATCTAAACAATCTCGTCCAGCAAGCATATTTTGTTAATTCATATGCAACCTTACAGGAATAATGTGTTATATAAATCACTCTGCCAGTTCTAATTTCACCATCCGCTGTGCGGGAAAAGTATTGCTCCCAGCGCAGTCCAGGTACATATAAATATAAGTTTACTAGGTGTTCTTGGAGTTCTTCAAAATAATGACTAGCTGGTTTCTCCACCTAAGAAGATGCTTGTAATTCATTTAAAACCCATTTCACACCATCAACAATAAGATCCGGCTGAGTTAACTGGACGAAGTGCCCGCTCTTATCGGCAAATACAAGCTTTCCCCTATTAGAGAGTTTCATATGCTCCTTCATAAGACCTTCACTCTTTTGATCAGCCGTCCTGATCATCTCTCTAACATTGTTCCTCTGCTCCTCTGTTCCATTCCCTTTTGCAACGCCCTCCTTATACATCCCACTCCAATCCCTACTCCGCATGCCCCCAATAACATAAACTGGTTTATCTTCTAGCAGTGGCTGGCTTTTGTGCAGCTCTTTTTTCCGTAGCGTCTCAAAACTTAGTGCGAATTCTTCTAACTCCTTTCCCCCCTGAATCTTGAACTTTTCCGTTTCCTCGTCACTTATGAACGCATTCCACTCCTCCTGCGTCAATCTATGCTCCACCTTAATGCCCTTGGCAGAGTAATGCTCGATACCTATACATATAGCTTGAAAATCCGCGTCTAACAATCCAAGCACCTGCAGCGTGTCCTCAAGGTTGGCGTCAACGAGCACCAGTCCAGCGATATGTGGGCGGTTTCCAGTTAGGACGATGAACTCGCGCACAAGCACACCAGCCCAAGAATGTCCAATGATTATCAGCGGGTTTTTAATAGGAGCGTTTGCAATCAGACGGGAGAGCTCAAGAGCGATGTTCTCAGCCGTGGGGGAAAGTCCTGAGAGCTCAGATCGGCCACAGCCCGAACGGTCATAAGTGTAGCTACGCAGCGAGGGAGGGAGCAGCCGCGTCACAGCAGCCCAGACAAGGCTACTACTTGCTACGCCTGAGACGAAAAATACCACGGGATCTTTGGAACTGCTGGGTTCAGGGCCATGAGCGTAGAGGGCGAGAGAGTGAGTGCCGATGTTGACGAGGGTGGGGTTTGAAAAAGGGTACGAAGACATTCTAAGATTTATAAACTTGTGAAGCTATGAGTATAAAATTAAAGATGGTTTCGTATAGCTTTGCTGATGGACTATATCATATATATGTCAGATTATATCGTATGTATGTCAGATGCGAGTACAGCCTTGCACGTAGCCCCATTCAAACCCCCACTTTAATGCTTGAACAGGCTTGGTCATCCTCCTAACTCTATTCACTATATTTAGTATGGGTCGAGGTAAATGTTGTGGCAGTTTTCGCTAGAATTCGCAATAAAGTTCAATAAATATTGTTTAAAGTGTCTGCACAATTACCTCAGCCCCCGATGATCTATGGTCACATGAGGGTAGATGGTGCCTACAATTAGTGTAAGCGTCCACAGAGCCATCAATCACTTCAAATATCTACTTACTACATGATATAGCTTCTTTCCGTTTAAAAATGGTCACTCTGTTTTGAAGATGCATTTGGAATCGCCTGCAATTTGACTTCCTAAACAGCACTCAGCCATGTAACATATCCGACATACCTGAGGTATAAGGTGGGGAAAACGGGTCTGAAATTCACAATGGAGTTTAGATCGTGCTAGTAACTTAGTGTTAACTGCCCCTACTTCTGAGATGAAATAGTAATCGTTTCTTTTTTGCAATCAATAGAACATATATAGGGCTGACTTCATTTATCAAATGTAGCTCGAACAGACACAAGCTCCACTGCACTTTCTCTCCCTTCTTCAATCTGTGGACCATATGCAACCTCAAATCCCTTCGTTTCTCTAATACCAGAACTGACCCAAGCATCAGGTCTTCGGTCCTTAGCAGTTCTGCTCCGTCTAATATTGGTTTTGGTATTATTAAGTTCAGTACCGTACCCAGCATTCTTAGATAACGAATGACTGCTTGTCAAACCCATTATTTTTGGGAATGCTCGCATTAGTAAGAATCGTAGATTTGGCATGCATGCACACATGATTCCAGTATTTACTTCGATGTCTGACCAGTAACCCACCTCCAAGTAGTCCCCTGATTGTAAGTTAGCTCTTAAAAAACAAGAACACGAGCTATGGTGTATCTTTACAGGTGGGGTTCTGGGTATTAGAGAATACGATCATGTGTCGCAGTCGGATGATGCTGACAGCTGTGCTGCTGTGAAGCAGTTGATTTAGTTATTGATATTTATAGACGAGGTAATCAAGCTTACAACAGACCGACGCTGAACATCATTGCCACTCCTATCCGTTTCTTCCAGTGCATTTTGAGATGCATAATTTGTGTAACTGGCAGCGCGATTATCCATAAATCGAGCAGAATGCTAATTGCAGCATTGGCGAAAGCAAATGCATTTATATCAAAGCAAGAACCTTCAGGCTCACCATCCCAGCGTTTCCAATAGAAGCTTATTGGGCGGCATTGGAAAACACCCACTATAATGTATATACCAGTGTACAGGATGTCGACCAAAATAGTTGCCCAGATCACTTTGCGAATCGTGGTACCTGGAAATATTCGGAGATAAAAGAGCAGGAAAGAGAGCTTTATTGTACCGATATAAGTGAAGTAGAGCAATTCCGAGGCGAAGAAGTACTATAATTGCAGTGAGCTTCTTGTGGCCACCAAAATTATGAGGATCACACACGTGTATGAGGTCCGTAATCATCTTGGGTTCTACTGTCCAAATGTCCTTCCCCAAACCGTTTTCCGTGACTAGAATCCCATTAAAATTTATATTTTGTTAACTTGAGATGGAGATTGTCTTACGGCCTTTCACATTTATGATAGAGCTTGGAATACCGATTACCTAATCATTCTTTAGCTATACTCTGGAGGAGCTTCAGAGGGTCTACCTACAGAAGTAAACATGATGGACCAGTCGTCCCAGCCGTATTCTGTATCAGAAATCCATCTTTCGTAAAGTCGAAGTAGCACGAAAACAGTGGAAACAATATCAAGCGTAATGGAAAGAGTCTTATATGCTTCTCGCTTGTCTCGAATTAGTTCGTTGCATGTCGTTGAGGTGACATTCAGTGTTACTGGAAACTGTCAGTTCTTACTGACGCTTAAGAACACTAGCTCTATGCCTACCCAAACTCTCTTTTATTGTGCAATTCGCCATGACACAAGTTTTAGTAGCGATGTTAAGCTCTTTATCACCGCATATACATGATGGATTTGTTAGTGAACATGTAGACTGTACGAGTGCCTGTGCCAGGCACGTTATCTGTTTAGGATCAGTACAATCAGAGAGATTTACATAACAGGTGAATACGAACTGCACATGGAGGCAGAGTCGTAAGCACTACAGTTGCGTTCTCCGAGCCACTGTTATCAGCTGCTTGACATATCTGAAAGACAGCTGCCAAATAACCTAACAATGATCTAAATCTCATTCTCATGGTCGTCTTAGGAAACAAAATAATCGGCACATGGGTAAGCAGATTTGGGACATCGACATATATGTAGAGGACTAGTAATTTCAACACAAGGTACCAATCGGTCTTTAGCCATCTGGAAACCCAAATGACGAGATACTACCACACTAATGATCACCCGATACGCGACAACGCTAAGTATTGTAATTTATGCCCCGGGTAGCGATGCGCCAGATCTTATGCAGGATTGTGGACACAACAGACAAAAAGGCTTTCGCTAGGCCGAAAATATGCGGCTGGAAGAGGGGAAAGAAAGAAGGAAAAGGTATAGACACGAATTTAGACGTGGCCATGCTCTTCATATACAAATCTCTAATTCCATGCAATAACTAAGCGTGATACAATTCGAGTTAAGATCAACTGTATTTTTAACGCACAAGTTTTCATGTTGCCTATCCCTAGGAGCACCTGTCCATTGGAAACTTGTTTCTCATAACCCACTAACCGTATCGGTATACTATGCCATATATGTATGTGAATATCAGTTCTGAACTAGGGACTCTGTGGGCTAAAGTTGAAAGTCCAGTGTCTAATGATTCCGTGGGAGGTCCCGAGTTAAACGCAGCACTTCGGTACACAATCTCAATACGGCGTATTCAAAACAGTCTTTCACCTAAACTAGAGTTGTGCCTTTTTTGCCCCACAAAAGATTCCAGTAGCTGCAGGACACCCGAAAACCCCGCGATTTCATGGAAAGCTGCAGAGAGTGGACAACGGCGGAATTACTGTACTCGGACAGGCGTAGAACCTAAAAATCTCCCACGTCCAGTCATCTAAATCTTCACAGACACTTGATTTCG
>Ga0247807_10001285_pt1 | contig 14852 bp, 9 predicted proteins | sample UWRJL074202C1_FD_179931 | JGI IMG/M metagenome (GOLD analysis project Ga0247807, IMG submission 179931) | Plant litter microbial communities from Arlington Agricultural Research Station in Wisconsin, United States - UWRJ-L074-202C-1 | ecosystem: Environmental > Terrestrial > Plant litter >...
CAAGGACGTTCCATTTTCTCCAGGCCATACGCTGGTTCTGAATCTCGTCTTTCCCTTCTTGGTGAAATCGAGCGCAATTGTAAAACTTCTCATATCCGGGAAAACCTCGCGAAGTCGTGGTGATGGTGGGTGTCCGTGGTGACCCGCAAGAAGATCAAGCAGATGTGCACGATCCGCGTCCAGCGCAATGTTCTGCCACCCCTTCATCACACCTCTTCCAAGTGGAGAATCCAACTCCAGCTCTGTCTCTAGGAGCATAAATGCCATGTATAGTCCCATCAATGTATTCAGAAATAAGGTATCGTTTCGAGGGCTAAAGTAGAACTTGCGAATTCCTTTCGTCCCAGTCGGCGCTTCATAATTCATCAACTGATAGTTCTGTAACGCAAGCTTTCGGGATTCTCGGCAGACACTTAGTATAATAGGAGGTTTGCTGTGATTACTCCGAAACATCATCTTCCCATTCTCCATCAATGTAGTACATGGGTGCAGTTCGTGAACTCTTCCCTGGGGAAGCGCTGCCTCCCATATCATCAACCGAAGCTCCTTTGGTAAGGTATTAAACTCCGGAACTCGTTTCGTTAATCGATTCCTTATTTTGGTGCGAAGGCCAGAGGTTGGCTTCACCGCCGGAAATGACGAAGGCGGTGATCGAAGGGAGGGCTGAATCTTTTCATCAGACTCATTGTTAAGGATCAGAAGGGTAGGCTTGGACATTGCTGTTAGATAGAAGGTGACTGCGAGGATTTGTAGTTGATAAATCAGAGTAGTGCGATAACGTATTGTCGCAGTCTGTCCAGCAGCTCCTGGAGGAATCTGAGAGTATATTGTGTGAGGAAAAGACCGTCACAAGAGCCAGTCACTCAATGTATCATTTCTACAAGCATCAAGAGAAGTTCTTGAAGGCTGCTGCTGCATCAAGTTCGTCTTTGTTGTGTTGGGATGTTGAAAGAGGTTGACCCCTCAAGGCGAGGCTGATGCTTCGAGTATCCCCACTATTCACGTACATATTCGTGGTTGGCAATGGCGCTAAGGGAGTTATCGGTTTGTTTGCAGCTACACTAGCTTCACTTATTAATATCATCTACGAAAAGAGTATCACGGTGGATTTATTTATGATGCGATATTTATCTGATCTGCTCTTCTAACTTTCTCTTCAACATTCCACAAAGGCTTTCGAAGAGCACGCTATCGAACCCCTTCAACCATCGTATACTGACCTTGGTATCCTCCTTCTCCGTCACTACTGCTAAAATAATTTTAAACCCCAGTGCCATGTCTTCTGTAATATGTCAGGAAGGTTCGGATGATTTTTGGATATTGGCTATCCTGTCAACCCATGACCTTGCAAAATCCTGAGCTACTAATTTTAGAAGCGACCATTATGCCATAAGACTTGGACCTTCTCGAAGGAAAGTGTTGCAACGACGTACCTTCATCATCATCCGTCATATCTTGATCTTTGGTGGCCAGTCTTCGGAATGCTCGAGACCAAACTGCTTTCTGACAGAAACCTACGCCTGTCGAGATGACGGGTTTCCACATCCACTTCAAGGGAAGTTGAGACAGTATATTGTTCAAAAATTGGCCTATCGTCGAAGCGTCGCAATTTTTCACCATAAACTCATATTCTGAAGGAAAGGGCAAAATCCCCTTTGCAAGACTGCTTAAACCTCTGGCGACTTCCACTTTAGGTCTCTTATCTTCAAAACTCCAAGCAATTCCCCACCTCCTCGTTTTGTTCCCTTGAACAAATTCCGTGACACCATAGTTACTCACTCCTTTTTCACGAAGCTTGTTGACTAAGATCTCCACACTAGAGTGTTTCCCAAGCATAGAGGTATACCATTGCACCCGATCTTGAAGTACCAGACTTTCCTTGATCATCCTCGAGACAAAGGCAACTTCCCCACCAGAGGTTACCATTTCAGATTCTGAGCCTGTGCATGCTGTAAAAGGCGGCCTTTGCTTCTGCGATAGATTGAGAGTCAGTATTTAGTTCGAGTTATGATGCAGCAAGCTTGTTTCTGGACTGCAACTTACTGATGTCGCCGATGCTAACATATCAGATGTAGAATCATAAAATGGCGGGTTACACATGCTGAAATCCACACTACAAGAGATTTAGCAAGCGTGGATTTGTGGAATAACTAATACTTACTTTTGAAAACCCAGTAAATCAAGTGGTATCAGAGGATCATCTGACTTGGTCATGACAGGCTTGATCCGATTTTGAAATCCATTTCGCTGGATGTTATTTCTTGCAAACCCAATACTTAGATCATCAATGTCTGAATCATGGTCAGATGATCAACTTTTAGAAGCTACCTGAAACTTACCTGTGCCGGCAAATCTCCATTTCGGTCTCTGAACACATCCCAGTAGAGGGTATATAGCGCTTGCTCCTGTCCCAATATCTAGCCCGAGAACCTCCCGATCGCGATCATAAGAGTCGGAGTAGTTATCACTCGTAGTATCTAGCAAACTTTGGATCCACAAGAGGTAATTAAGACGATTTGGTACTGGCGGGCAAAGACGGTTCGGAGGAAGCTCAATCTTCAGCCCAAAGTCCCTTTTTAGCAGAGACTTTGTCAATTGTAGGACTGAATCAGGATTACTGAAGTCTAGCTGTCCGTTCGGTTTCAGTCTATCAAAATATTAACTAAAACACTGCTAGAATTGGCCTAATGTAAAATCGAGAAGTAGATTGCAAAGAGTTATTATTCCAAGTACAACTTTAACACTATCGCCTGGCATACGCATCCTCAAATTTAATATACAAATATGGGAGAAGCATATCTCTGCAGACCTTAGAGAATTGTTGTACTCACATTTTAGCAAATTCCACATCTTGAAGTGCTAGTTGGGCGAAGTCAATTTCCTCCTTGTATGGGTTGAGGGACGTAGAGGATGTCATGGTGTTTGAGTAAATATGATAAGCATCTTGATTGAACTTCTTTCTGCAGAACGAAACTGTGGCGAGATAGGGAAGGGACTTGTCTGGTACGGAATTAATTCTATGTAGGATGTGAGGTTGTCGCAAATCACGTGATGATATAGATCCCAACTTGGTCTTTAGTTTCCAGTTTCCAGTTTATAAAATCATGTTTGCCAGATTGGAAAAGTCTGTACATATTCAATAAAAAGCCTTAGCGAACAAGGATATCTCTCTTCCAGGTTTTGTTTTAGGTGTCTACTTGTTCTGATTTGAAGGTTGAACGGTTTTTTGAAATATCAATGAAAGGAATAATTGGGGGAAATTGCTAACAATATGATCGCAGACACTTCACAATCACGTCTTACTATTCCTAATGAGTTGAAAATTTGATGAGAGTCCACTGAAAACATCGCGTATTAGACATCTCGAACACAGTCCTTATTTTCCTACGAGTTCCTTGTTTGGTCATAAAAAGCCGCTTAACCCAGTCCCACCATAACTCCTCGTGCAAACTCCTTTTTAGTTTCAATGCCAGTCAAATGGGTATATTTAGTGATGTTATTCCTTTTCATCATCCTCAGCCTTGTTTTCAGTTGTCCGTTGCTTCTTAGGTGAAGGACCGTCGTCGACTTCCTCTAGCTCTGTCGTGGGTACAGCTGGAAGGCTGGAAGGGTTAATACCGATAGTCAAACAAAGAGTAGCTGGAGAATAACTCACTCAATCTTAGGACTATCGTTTGTATCAGTCTCCATATGAGACACGGAGCTGGTTTCGGTTTGGAGTTCTGGCGCGCCGTTTTCAGCAGATTCGCCTTCCTTCACTTCTTCCCAATCATCTTCCTTGTCCGCTCCAGTCTCTAGCCCGGCCCCGCCCGGGGTCTCAGCCTCTATGAGTTCGGTAGGAGGAAAGAAACGTCTAAGAAACTAAGTTAGGAGCAAAATAGCTGTTGAAAGGGAACTTACGGCAACCAGTCACTATAGGCGTCAACATCTTTTTGCACAAATGTACAGAAGATAACCTTTTCCAACTTATCACCATCCTCGCCTTCAAGGAATTCCTTTACAGCCTTGATGGCTACAGGCGCAGCTTCTTGGCTGGGGTATCCATAGATGCCAGTGCTCAAGGCACTAAAAGCAATACTTTTGCAATCGTTATCGACAGCTAATTGCAGACCTGTGTAGTGCGTCGGGTTAGTGACCGAAATGTGAAAAAGGAATGTGAAACTAGTGTGGCGTTTTCACGTACTTGTGGTATAGCAACTGGCCAAGTCTTGCTCACTTTCTTCCGGGTATCTGTAGCTGTACACCGGCCCAACAGCATGGATTACTTTCTGGCATGGAAGTTCATATGCTCCTGTGATTTTGGCAGATCCCGTGTCGCAGCCATCAAGCGTACTACATTCTTCTAACAGCAATGGGCCAGCTGCATTGTGAATAGCCCCGTCCACTCCACCTCCACCAAGCAATGATCGATTGGCAGCATTGACAATAGCATCGACTTCCAGCTTTGTGATATCCCCACGGATGAGTCCGATCCGATCATTTAAAGATTGAGATGGAGCAGGAGTTGGTGTAGAAGAATTCTTTTCAAAAGTTAGAGCTGCTTTTGATGAGTTGAAATCATAATAAGTGAGGGCGATTTGGGTAGATCTGGTGGCTAACTCCATGAATACTTACATCAATATGTGCTGGTAACAACTTTTTTAGATGGTAGAGAAGCGATATTGTGGGAATTTCTCCGACTGGTATGTTTGCCATGATTGTAAAGTGTGATGGTATTGCAGTACTGTTGGTATAATAGACGACCTTATGAAGTGTTGTTGTAGACGTTAACCAAGAAGGCTGTGGCTGATATGCGATCAGTAGTTGGCGGGGAAGGCTGTCAAGGAGGGGTCAATTTTGTTCAAGCCTTACCGGACAGCCTCCTTCTCGGCTGTTGACTCACTGATTATTTCTCGACAAATATACACCGTACCTCTTAATACGCATTCCACTGCAAAATAACGATTCCTTTATTATTGCAAGACGAAAAAGAAGAGCCCGCACCAAAGCATTAGTTGCATTCCGGCAAATATGGCGGACGCAATTGTGGCCGCAACGGCCAAGCTCCAACTGGACGAAGAAACTGGAGAGATGGTATCCAAAGGAGAATTGAAGAAGAGAATTGCGAAACGAGCGAAGAAAGCTGCTACAGCTAAAGCGAAAGCTGAAGCGCCGCCAAAGGCTGCGGCACCACCAAAAGCCAAAGCTGAAGAAACCAAAATCTCCGAACCCATAAACATGTTTGCTCAAGGATGGCTGAATGATGTATATAACGAGAAGCCAGTGAATCCTGTTGTCACACGTTTTCCACCAGAGCCCAACGGGTACTTGCATATTGGTCATGCAAAAGCTATCACGGTCAACTTTGGATTCGCAAAACATCATGGTGGGGAGTGTTATCTGAGGTTCGACGATACAAACCCTGAAGCCGAGGAGGAGAAATACTTCACAGCAATTAAAGATATGGTCAAATGGCTGGGATTCTCCCCCAAGGAGATAACATACTCAAGCGACAACTTCGACAAGCTATACGAAAAGGCAGAGCAGCTTATAAATTGTGGAAAGGCATATGTTTGTCATTGTGACGGTAGGCACGAACAGCTTAGAAGTGGGCCAAGTACTGACAGAATATAGACACTGCAATCAAGGCTCAGAGAGGAGGAGAGAACCGTGGTCCACGATTCCGTTGTGAACATGCCGAACAATCGATTGAGCACAACCTTACAGAATTTCGAGCTATGAGAGATGGCAAATACAAACCACGAGAGGCATTTCTTCGGATGAAGCAAGACATCGATGATGGAAATCCCCAAATGTGGGATTTGGCAGCATATAGAGTACTAAATTCTGAACATCACCGCACTGGAGCCAAGTGGAAGATTTATCCCACGTACGATTTCACACACTGTCTTTGCGATAGCTTCGAAGGCATTACCCACTCGCTTTGCACAACGGAGTTCATCCAGTCGAGAGTATCATATGAGTGGCTTAACAAAACATTGGGGGTTTATGAACCAATGCAAAGAGAGTATGGACGTTTAAGTATCACAGGAACCGTGCTGTCAAAGCGAAAGATAATGAAGTTGGTAGACGAGAAGCATGTCCGAGGCTGGGATGATCCAAGGCTGTATACACTAATCGGTATCAAAAGACGTGGCGTACCTCCTGGTGCAATACTTGAATTTGTCAACGAACTTGGAGTTACGACTGCACATACAAACATTCAGCTAGCAAGACTAGATGAAACGGTCCGCAGGTATCTAGAGCGCACTGTTCCTCGGCTCATGTTGGTGCTTGATCCCATTCGTGTTGTTATCCAAGATGCGGAAGAGCAAGAAGTTGAGGTCCCATTCAACACTACAAATGCAGCTATGGGAATTCATAAAGTCAAATTCACCAAGACTGTTTACATAGAACGGTCTGACTTCAGAGAAGTTGATGACAAAGACTTCTTCCGTCTCGCCCCCGGAAAGACTGTTGGATTATACAAGACTCCATACCCTATCACCGCGCTTTCGTTCACAAAAGACGGCGATAAAGTCACAGAAATCCAAGCTGTTTCCGACAAGTCCGGAAAGAAGCCCAAGGCGTTTATCCACTGGGTGGCAGAAGGAGACAGGAAAGTCGAGGTTCGGATACACAACTCTCTTTTCTTGTCCGATAAACCAGATGATGCGGAAGGTGGCTACCTTAACAACATCAACCCGAATAGTGAAGAAATCTGGCCGAACGCAATGGTTGAGTCCGGCTTCGATGAAGTGAGAAAACGGGCGCCTTGGCCTGAAGCTGCTGGTGAATCTGGACTGGGAGTCGGGGGGCCTGAGTCTGTAAGATTCCAAGCTATGCGAGTTGCGTATATGGTAAGCGTCCTATAATCTTCATAGGCGGTATAAGCTAATACTTTTAGGCGGTGGACTCCGACAGTACCGAGGACAAGGTTGTCCTGAATAGAATTGTCAGCCTGAAGGAGGACTCTGGCAAGAAATGAAGTAATGATAAATGAGGTTGGCATTCAATACCAGGTTCTTTAGAATGGATTCAGCATTAGAACGAGACTTGTTTTAAACATTCAGGTGAACTGCTAGTCAATGTTATATCATGTCATGCTTACTACCTCTGGGTTCTCTTGCAATAACTGTGTTACATTTCGCGTCCCTACATCTTGATGAGTATTTACTCCTTGATTGAATAAGTTGGTTTTGTATTTGTGTATGGTTGAGGTAACAGAGTGTGAGAAAAACGTACTTCCATTACTGCAATGTGTGTATACCTAGTCTAAGTGGTCTGGGAAGGCCTGTTGAAGCTTACATCTACCACGATCTCAGCGCCACATGTATCGAAGAAAGAAGGAAATACTAGTGAAGCTCAAGGGGAAAGCGTAGGAAGAACCTCAATAATCTGGGAAGAGTTTCGCCTGGCAGTGTCCGACTAGATGGAAAGTGTATAACTTTCCGTTCGTACGCTGACGGAGACGGTGTTCATTGTATCATAGTACCTTGAGAAGTCACGGGTCACGTGCCAAATTACATCCATTGCTTGATCGACAAAGTTGGTGCTCGTGGAAGAGATTATGATGCATAGTATTAGTCTAGATCTACTATCTTAGCTCATGCCGGCACTTTTTCAAGACCCAGTCAAAATTCCGGCAATCGCAACCTTTGTTGTATCGCACATATTATCAAGCTTCCCCCTCTCATGGAATATCCCGTAGCTTGGTCAGATATATCAAGAATGTACACAAGGTTACGGTACCAACTAGACTTGCAGGCAAAAGTGGTCGTCGCAAAAGTAAAAAGGCTGTGAAATGTGAAACGTAGAACTTTAATCCGGAAAATGTATAATTCTGAAACCGGATGAGACTTGATAAAGAAATACCGAGCTGGCCTTTGTCTGAAGTTGATGACAGGCTTACCAGCTATTTGAAGTATCTGAAGCTGGTCGGTTATATGGCGGCGATGTCAGGCAGACCCGCAGACACACACGAAAGACCTCCCTGTAAGATTAAGTCGGGTATCGCGAGTCGGTTGGATTATCGATGTGCTCTGGTCCGTAAATCCCACACTAACTGATTCAATATTTACCAGTCAGCACTGCAGTAACACTATAATATGGAATGAGATATATACGGTGGTAGAAAAGACACGTGTGTGTTGTGTTGTCCAGCCACAGTATCGACAAAGCATGCGTCATGAATTGTTAGTGTTGTCATCATCATCAATAACAACAACATCATCATCATCATTCAAGATTATTGTCCTCGATAACCCCCCCAACACCTAAGCTCCCAAGCACCCAAGCCCGCCAACCCTCGGCCGAGAGCTTGATTTGGCTTGGAGGGAGCTTCTTTCGCGGCATGGATGCTTAATCACAAAACTACAGCACACGCCAATGCTTGGATTGGGGGGGAAAACCTTGGTTTTGAACAACATCTCAACCACCCATTCCTCATGAACACCACGGTGGGATGCTAGGGTATTATGCCGTCATCCATCCATCGGTAACGATGCTCTCTACCGTAACGCCAGCTAAATGTGACGGAGGGTGAGTTTGGGTTTGGACGCCTGAAGGATGAGGAAATTGAGAGCGACAAGTGGATGGGAATCATAAATAGTATCTTTATCTATTTTGGAGAAAACAGGAGGCAGCTCTGCGTGTAGATAGTAGACTATTTTCGTATTAGCCTATCGTAAACTATTCAACCGACCACTCAGGTGTGGCGTGCCGTGTGGGAACTCATAATATATACAGTAATATATATATATATATATATATATACACGACTATACGACAATACCTACAGATACGCAGCTTAAGCCTGGACCATATTAGCGCCCAGGCCCCATACGTCAAAACGCCCCGACAACCTAATCTCCTTGTTTGACTTTCTAGTCAGTGTTGTCGTGGACCACCGCCTCCTTCTTTTTTCCCAGATCGCCTCTCTTCTACTCAACCGCAAAACGGCTGCGATACCACAATATCTCTACCCCATCCATCAGATACAGGCGTATTGCGTATTACCTCATCCGGTTCGTACTCTCAGGTGAATGTGCAAGGCTTTAGCTAAGGCTTTCCCTAGGACCTCGCTGATTGACCAACCAAACAGGATCGGCTTCCCCATATTTCAGTATACAGCCCCCAAAGACCGCGCAACGCAACCCACAAACAATAACCCGGCCAAGCTAAGCCAGCGTGCATTGATTGTTACATCTACGAGACAATAGTCAATAAGGCCGCGTTCTTCTGCAAAGAGCATTTGTGACGTTGTGTTGCTGAACTCACATTTCAAATCCGTCGCAATTCTTCCTCGCCGCTGAGCGACGCCAGCCAATATGGGCGAATTCAATATGCGTAAGTATGATATCTTAGTTACACATTTTTTCAATGAAATTATTCTGACATTTGTTTTAAAATTTAGATGCGATAAAGAGGAAGGCGAGGAAAGAGGCATGGTATGGAACCGGCAATGCATATAATCCATTTCGCAAGACTACACGGTCCTCTACATGGTCAAACCCACAAAAGCCGCAGGGTGCAGCTCGTGATGTGGAAGCTGGAGAGGAGCAGGAGGGCATGACAAACTTGTCGAACGTACAGACAGAACCTATACCTGAATCACCTCATTATTATATGAGTAGCAGCGAAAAGGCGCGTGAGGCCAAGGAAGAAGATTCAAATGTGAACAATGGAGGACCCAGCATCGGAAACAGCAGAACAAGCGATCCAGACACAGAGGAGACTGTTGTTAATCGTCAATTAAGCCCATCATCAGCTGATGTTGAGAAGAAGGGGGTTTTCAGTAGATTTCATAAAAAGGGCAAGAAAACCGCTGCAGGAGAAACTGAAGGGGATGATGTGGAGAAGAAGAGGCCGTGGTATAAAGGAAAGGTATTGGCTCACGAACCTTTCACTCTGAGGAATCAGCTTGGTGCAACAATTTTCAATTCTTGGATAAACGTTATGCTGATTGCAGCTCCTGTCGGGATTGCCCTTAATTACGCGGGTGTTGATGGCAAAGTCATCTTCTGTGTAAACTTCATTGCAATTATCCCCCTTGCCGCTATGCTAAGTTTCGCTACCGAGGAGATTGCCTTACATGTAGGCGAGTCTCTAGGCGGGCTCCTAAATGCATCATTCGGGTATGTACTTTTTTCAACCCAAAACTCAATACTAACAAATTTTAGCAATGCTGTTGAAATGATTGTAGCTATTCTCGCTCTTGTCAAAGGAGAGATCACAGTTGTTCAAACGTCGTTGATTGGCAGTATTCTTTCCAATTTACTGCTGGTTCTGGGTTTTTGCTTTTTCTTTGGTGGGCTCAGGAGAAAGGAGCAGTTTTTCAATCAAACTGTTGCACAAACAGCAACAAGTTTGCTAGCACTCGCGGTCGGTTCGGCCATCATCCCAACTTGCTTTGACCAATTCAGCGATACCCCCATAGCTTCTGTTGCAGCTTTATCCCGAGGCACATCGGTCATTCTCTTAGTCGTATACGGAGCATATCTATACTTCCAACTGAGCACGCACTCGGACATGTTTAACGAAGTTAGTCAGAAGGTCCCTATGAGGCCGCGCAAACATGCCATGCCTAATGGAGGTATTGCGAAAAGTCTTGTAAAGGCTGGCGGCATTGGTGCAGGCCCCGGTCGCGCAACAGTTGATGAAAGGCCCCCTAACGACGAGCTCATGAGAACAACTGCATATGAAGACGAAGACGATGAGCCGGAAATGCCACAATTACATATTGCGGTTGCGTGGGCTACCCTGGCGGGCTCAACTGCCTTGATCGGACTCTGTGCCGGTACGTACCCTACCTAAAGCAAGCCGCTAGAAATATACTAATCAAGGGCAGAGTTCATGGTTGATGGCATTTCTTCAATCACCGAGAGTGGTGCAGTTTCTGTCGAATTCGTTGGTCTCATTCTTCTCCCCATCGTTGGAAACGCCGCCGAGCATGCCACAGCCGTAACTGTGGCCTGCAAGGACAAAATGGATTTAGCCATTGGTGTTGCCGTAGGCTCTAGCATGCAAGTCGCTCTTTTTCTGATACCTCTACTGGTTGTGATTGGCTGGATCATGGGCGAGCCTTGCATGTCTTTGAGCTACGACGGATTCCAAGTCGCTGTTCTATTCATAGCGGTATTACTGGTCAACTATTTGATTGGAGATGGAAAGAGTCATGTAAGTTTAAAATACTGGGAGCGTTGTTCTCTTCTCGCTACCTTTGAAAGACAGATACTGACTCAAACAAAAGTGGCTTGAAGGAATGCTTCTGACCTGTCTTTATCTGTAAGTAGCATCTGTTCGATGTTAATACCAGGCTAATCTATGTCCTAGAATCATCGCCGTTTGCGCTTTCTACTATCCACAGCTCCCCTATGAAAAGACTTGCCAAGGTATTCTTAAGGCTTCACAAGGTTGATTATCAGGGTTAGTCGTATGAACATGATGCCAGGCCTGAAACCGAGGTTAAGATATATTTTTGATATAATAAAAAATCATGATCAATAAACCTTTTTAATATAGACTTCTTAATGGAGGTCTGAAATGTAGTCAGTGAGTCTACAAAGGGGCACCGAACCTGTATATAGCTATGGGGAATGTGAGGCCTGGAAATCCCACTCTTGCATGATCCCCATCGTGAGAAACGCAGCTGAATATGTCACATTAGTGATGGTGGCACTTCGAGATAAGATGGATCTCGCCCTTATTATTATTAATCATCGATGAATTCTTTATGTACACTTTTTCTTTTTACGAATATAGTGACAATTCTTTTCAATTTTTCTCCGATTTTTCTTCCTCTTGCATCAGCAATCTCATATAACACATCGGGATATCACATCATATTTAGTACGGGTTTCACGGGTATTACAGTATCAACACGCATTTGGATTAGTAGATATATTAGAAACGTCTAATATAAAAGTTGGAGTTGGTGGGTAGTAATTACAGGGACAGGTACTATTGCTGGAGATGCCTTACACGCGGGGTCACTAACCGTGAGCAACCAACTCACCAACCAGACAGCCTTAACAGACTACAAAACATTCTCGCCAGACCAGACACAGCCTTGCACATTATACGACCTTTGCACACAACACAACCTTTACGCACACTCTACAGTCTATGAAACCTTTGCGCACATTGCGATTCGCGGTGCGATGCTGTGAATCATCGCTGAAAATCCAAATGCTGAATGGTAGCCTGTGCCAGAGTCTTGACGCAGTCCTGCTGTAAGTGAGACAAGAACAAATCCCCACACCTGCCATCAGTTGGCCAAAACCAGCAATCCTGGATTCGACGGACCCAGCACTGCCATTGATGAGTCGGATCTAGGGGTGCTGGAACCAACTGTACCAGACTCTTCCTTAGGTGGCTATAGTCTTGGGAAAGGATAGAGGGAGAAGGAAAGGAAAAACAAATAAACATGCGGCCCAGCCTCCAATTATAGGAGGAAAATTTACTACCGTCATCTGCTACAAGTTTGAGGCACTGGGCCTCTTGTAGCATAATCGGAATGTCAACCCAGATGAGAGACATAGAATTACATCTATTATTACCATAGCGATCGCGTGGAATACATCGAATTGCCTTACCCAGATGGAGGGAAAAGGATCACCACAACCTGGGCTCGTATGGGATCAAAGAGTGCTCACCACAACCCGTGCGGTTTGCTATCCCTAATTACAAAGCGCGCAATCATATTATACACAGCCATATACCGTACTTGCAATAATATCTGCCCCTAGTAGAACAACACATATGGTAGTCATCTGTTTTAAAGCACCCTGGGTATCTGCAACTTTAACTAGTGCCTTGAACAAAAATTTCTAGACGGTGTTCTATTAGTTACTGCCGGCAAACACAGGATTATGATCATCACCTACGAGACTCACAGATGTACATGTTTCGATTCTAGGTAGGGACTTATACAGCCGAGGTATGCACGAGGTGATTCATCTTCCTGCTAAGTGGTCACTAAGCGTTGTTAGAAAAATGGACTTGGTCAAAAACTCTCGAGACAAAATCAACTATCGGAGGCTCTTTTCACCCGCCTCTCAATACACATTGCATGATGGAAGGCTCTTTTCAATCTGATATTAGCTAAGACGAGGTTCAGTCATACGTTCCACTCATTTACAAATGGGGAAGCAAAGCATGGATGTCAGACTGTTGATAACGCCTTACGTATTGCACTACGGACCACAATGATCCTTTATTTGCTTTACACGGGAGGACTTCTTCTGGGGTATTCAGCTGTTAACACTTTTGTCAACACCTGTGCTGGCCCCACCCTACCCACTCTTCTGCACGGCATCGATGCAAATACCGAATTCTTTATGCAGAAAGCAAAATCCAATAGACGACCGGACTGCGGCCTTTTACGATATCAGGCAGGAAGTTTCTGACGTCGGCAATCTTGCCCAAGCAAAGATGAAGCTACCGTATGGCACTTGTTCCATTCACTCCCTCTTACTTCCACTGATATTGTTTACGCAGAGGACTGGCGAGGAACACGAGTAAGGCAGTACTTCCAGAGGTAGATCTGGCTCGCTTTTGACAGGCTTGGACCTCTACGTCCTGCACAAGTACTGTAGATTAGGGTACGAAGCCAATCTATCTAAATCGCCGTTAGCCTTTTGATCTTGTCATGTCACTTATATTTATTTGGCCAGCACCATCGGTTCTACTTGACAAACGCTGCACCAGGATCATGCTATAAGCAAAGCATTAGTGAGGGAATCTTGTTATCGAAAACATCATCAGAACTACGTATTGCCATGCCTCAACCAAGGCGGCATTTCACCTTAACATGAAGTCATACAATTGGGATTTGACCACCCAGCTTCGAATCCGGATCCCACGTCGAAAATGATGCTCTTCAACTCATGAAGAGGTATAAGGCTCTCGATACTGCTGAAAAGCCTCGAGTAAATACTAAGCATTCACAAAATATGGAGAGAAGAGAGTGAAGAGGAATAGCGGAGTTTGATGGAGTCAAGAATGCGTGAGAAAGGTCACTAGAGGGTTTACTAATAAAACATCAAAGATACTGGTGCATGTCAATACTTTTCTGTCCGAAATGACGTTAAACTACTACACAAGAGGGACAAGAACCTCGTCGCGCGTCCGAAACGACCAAAAACTATTACCGTCCACATGCTGACGTATACTCAATAAATCAAAAACACACCACCATTCACCATCTAGTTAGCCGACCGCATTGGAACATTGCTTCTACCGGAAACGGGACTCTTTTGGTACAGCCTCGCCTTTAAAAAAAATCGCTTTTGACGCGTCTGAAAATCCCCTTTCTTCGACGTCGCTAATCTCTTGGCGCCAGCCTGAGGCTTTCGCCATCGGAATATATATACTGACCTTCGCTGTCCTAAGTTTGTCTTTTCAAACACACAATCACACCCGGTACACCTCGAGAAGTGCGAAGATGGCCTCCTTTACCATTGGTGATGGCGCTGTCATGGACCGCGAGGAATTCAACGCCCACATGGCCCAGTTACGATCAGTTCACACATCCTCTTCGTCAGTCACTGACCAAAACCCAAACGACCCTACACTTATTAAGGTCGAACTCGCCGAAGGCGCATTTATCGAAGAGTACGATAACCCTCATAAGTATTTCGGCACATACGTTGTCGTCAATCTATCGACATTCATCATCATTGGCAGCGTAAACTCTTACGTTAATCGCAAGGAAATCGCTCTCCCTCTACTTCATCCAAAAAAGCTCTTCTCTCTGCCTCGAAAACGACTTATCGGTCCTAAAATTGCTCCGGATCCCGATCACAAGAAGAGATTGATACTCTCCCAATACGAACAATATGAACTCTTCAAGCTCTGCAGACAGCTCATGG
>Ga0247807_10001287_pt1 | contig 14830 bp, 9 predicted proteins | sample UWRJL074202C1_FD_179931 | JGI IMG/M metagenome (GOLD analysis project Ga0247807, IMG submission 179931) | Plant litter microbial communities from Arlington Agricultural Research Station in Wisconsin, United States - UWRJ-L074-202C-1 | ecosystem: Environmental > Terrestrial > Plant litter >...
GAAATTTGGAACCATTGGGGTATTGACCATGGAAGCCCAGGAGCCACTTCCAGCGTATGGAGATAACATGGGCAAGTCAGAGCCTTGGTTCTCTGGAGTAACAAGAGTGGTGTTTTGTAAGTTGCTGCCCTGATTCATAGGTGACCGGAGGCCAGCAGATGGCGGGGGTTGCATAAACTGGCCCATTGGAGCCTGGCCTGATGATGACTTTGGCCGGGAGTTTTGTTCATTGCTACGAGGGCCCCATGGAGAAGCTGGTACTTGGTTGTTGTTGCTGTTGTCAGATCCATCAGCGGGCGCAGTGATGGTAGGTGCAGCAAGTGAGTTTCGAGTTACATCATAAGCAGCACTATTTCTATTAGAAGATGGAGGGTTTCCGGTTTGCTGAGTAAATTTGGCCTTTTCGGTAGCAATAGCAGCTGCAGCATCAGGGAACATGGCATTGATGGTAGATGGGTCAAGGCCAGAATGTCTCTTGGTCCCAGGTGTTCCAGGAGGTCGGGTCAGTGAATTTCTAGAGCCTTCGACATTAAGTTTACCCATAGCATCGCTGAGACGGTTGGACATAGGATCTGCTGGCGTTAATAAGAAATTGATCAAAGAAATAGGTTGTGCTGAACGTACCCTTGTCGAAGTTTGCGGGAGACAAGACACCTGACATAGGATGGTTCTTTCCCATCTGCTGAAGAATTTGAATGAAGAATCTGATCTGGACCTGAGTTGTCTGCTGTAGAAGTGCATACAAAGCAGCTGTACGCTCGGCTTCACTCAAAACTCTGAACCATTGTTCAATAGCACTCAGTTCATCCTTGAAATCTTGATCAAGCGTGGCAGCTGCCATTTCTTCCAAAGTAGATTCATACTGATCGATATCAGCTATCCATTGCTGAGCAACTTTGTCAGAAGCATCATTTTCTCCACCACCTTGTCCTTGACCCTGTTGTGTACCATAGAAATCCGAAGCAGGTCGAATGCGGTTGGTACTGCCGGGTGCGTTCGAGAAAGCTGCCATATCTGCGGAGGCTCGAAGATGATGACCAGAGCCAACAGCACGAGAAGACGGTGGACGAAGGGAGGAGATGTTTTCGACGGGAGTACTATTTCGGTTGCCAAGAGCAGACATGTTGTTCAACATGGTATAAGGCTTAGAAGAGGTCGGTTGAGGGTTCCAAATAGTACGGACGGAGCTGTGAATCTGAAACGTGGGTTCAGATTTGCTCTAGTACCGTCGCAGATCAATGCACCTGGCGAAGTTCGAGGAAGATTAACGGATTGCTACCCACTGATTTTCCGGAAGAGAGAGACGAAAGGTGTTTCGAGGCGGATAGGGAGCACGTTGATGCCGTCTGAAGTTGTGGGTGTGATAAATTTAGATAGTTGTGATTCGTCTTTCGGAGAGTATTTTTCGATGCCCAGGAAGTCGTAAAGACAGTGTATAAAATTTACAATCCAAGTGAGCCAAACAAATCTCCTTGCAGTTCAACTGGCCTCAAAAGGAGAATGTTAATTCAGCCTGCTACAAAAGCTGGGTTGTTAGCATTAGGGCTGAGGATGAGGTGAATGTTGTGCTTTGCCTGGCTCTTTGTGGCAAAGAAGAAGGGATAGCAGAGTGGAGCGAATAACTAACTTACACTAAAGGCGACCAGCGATGAAACTTGGATAATAGGAGGGGAGCTGTCTTCTATGTTGTTGATGGTAGAAGGTTGAGTTTGTGAAACAAAAGCATCGTCCTCTGCTGGGGTTCTCGGAAATAAGCGCCGATTGTCAACCGATTACAGGGCAACAAAGAAACCAAGGCACAACTTAAGGCAACTTGGGATGAGTTTCTCTGATAAGTGCTACAGATACAAGCATTGGCACTTGAATTTCATAATAGTCGAATCAAACATCTTTGTGATGTTTGGCTCAAATTCATGATTGCTTCTTCACACTGATACCATGGACGTTCCAGCACAATTTCTTGGTCTTTTAATTAACTAATTATAATTACGTAGGTATCACGAAGAAGCAAAATGAGACGCAAAGCTATTAGTCCTCCACCATATTGCTTCTCTTAAATCCCACATGTAGGTTTTCACCAGATCCGCTGTCTTGCTAACTTGTAGAAAAATCCGTCTCGAATATCATTGAAATGTGAACCCAATCTTCATGCACCTTAGACTCATAGAGTGAGGAGAAAAGGTGCTTGGTAATGAAGGGGCCTGGTGTTTGTTCTTGGCACGAAGATAATAACCTTCAGCGGACGAGCATAGGAGTTACTCTGACAGCTGTACACACAAATGCCTTGCGTTTGAATCATCACATACATCACCGACCCACCTTTGAATTTCGAAAATTGCGAGCGAAATGTCGTGAACTTGGTTTTGGTCGTGTAGATTGGAATACCGAACTATTGTTCTAAGCCCCAACCCCGTTGTAGAAGTCGATATGTCCTCATTTCGCCCCTACAATGCAAGCCAATGCAGCAATCACAACCATATCCCATGAGAAAGAAATCATCATCGCAATCCTCATGCTGTCTCCCGCTTGCCATCCTTAAATTCCTTCTGTATAGAGAAGCCTGATTAGTATTCCCTTTCGCATCGTGGAGAGCTGAGTGAACGAACCAGAGCCTTCATTGTTCCGTGAAGCGCATGTCTGTGGTTTCTTCGGAACTTGGGGTCGGTACCCTTCAACGATGGGTATCTCGAGGTCTTTGGCCGTTTAATACTAAGGTTCGAATTGTTAGCATCCCTGATTCCTGCGTGAACACCTTCGCATATCGCCAATCCAGTCCATTCCATTATGTAGTAGCAATCAAATCCAGTACAGGTTATAAAAGATGTTCGTACCCGTTGCGGTGAGCCTTCTTCGACCTGTAGAGCTTTGAGTCAGTAAATTGTATTTCATCACACCATCGATGGCTCCGGAGGGAGGATGATCGATCCGCGAAATTTGGACTCACTGATTATGTTGACTGGAATTCTTGGACTTCGCCATTGCGACGGTTCTCGAGTTGCAGACTGGAGATCGTGGTGTTTTTGAAGGATGAGGTTGTGGATTTTCTCGAATCGCGCCTCATCTTCTTGTGTGGGATCCACGGCGGGTTCGGGATTAGCGAGACACGTGACCGTACCATTCGTAGAAGATGAATGGAGAACATTGAGGCTCTCTACCCTACCCTCTTTTTCATAATACTTCAATTACAACAACATTGTGATGAGATTTTAACAGTTATGGTAAGTGCACTTTTCAAAATTTTATCTTCCCATTTGACAGTCTCTGAGGGCCAGAGAAAATATTTTTCTGCGTCAACAGTGCTTGAGTATATGATTAACTTCTTACAACAGAACCAGTTAAAGAAATGAAATACCCATTGTACGCATTTAGAACTAGAGATCCATGGCAAGTCCCTTTGCAACTGAGCAGTATTGTCTTTATGTCTCAGTAGTACTAAGTCTTGTGATGCGGAGTTTCTTATAAATGGAGCGGATATTCCTTTAGAACCTGGGAAATCGGAACACATCTGATGAGAGATTGGTGAAGAATAATCTAGTGAATATACTCCCCAGTTGGTGCAACAAATATGTGAAAAGCTGGCAGACTGATATCTTTTCTCCCTAAGGTCAGACATTTCCCAGAGCACCCAGCCAGATCTTAATCACCAATTGTATGGAGGCGTTGGACTAGATAGAGTTCGAATCTGGGAAAGATATTTCTACTGAAATTCCCCACTTTGATCACCTCGCCTGCAGCCAAGTATTCGTCAATTTGTTGCCTTAATTGAATCGACCTCGAGAATTTCTCTCAGGACCCACTGGCGAGGGCGGCGACTTCATATAATAGTATCGGCTTTGGCGTCGGGAAGAATAATTTAGAATATGTTGAAAGCTCCAGCTTAGAGGGTAACAGCCGTGAATGGCTGTTGAAAATCGAATATACCTTAACTGCTTTGGGGATTATGCATTGCTAGTCAATAGGGTGGTAAAACTGTATTTGAGTTGTTAAATCTGATTCCAAAGTAATAGAATATTTAGCTTGCAATACAACTCGAAGGCACCATACAAAAAGTCACAACCATCAATCATTAGAACCTCGGAGCATGAGCACCAAATCTCAAAAGTCTAACAGTATCAATGTATGACGATGGATGCTTCAGCTTCCTGGCTTCATTCATTTTGTATGCTAACTGACTTGCTCCTTGTCCATCTTGACCTTTGCTTGTTATAAGGTTTCTGTATGGATGGACTTTAAGACTTTACAACTCATCGTCCCGCCCATCGAACACTATTCTTCTGTTACTTTGAATTTCAATCTATGATTACTTAAGTGCGCCAACTCATGTAGGTTATGACGCTCTAATTAGTATCCAATATCGGTTTTCAAATCTTCTGCTATATAACCGCGGGATCATTTCCACCCCGCACCACCCCACCATTACAACTATATCAACACATGTAGCCGAACGCCGCTTCTGTGGTCATCCATTCATCATATGCACCCTCATTTCTACTTTTAAAAATAAGAAAAGAAACCATACCTGTAATTCTAGGATACAGAACTGCAAAAATGGCGCCAACAACAATGAAAGCGCTGATATATAATGGCCCTCGGAGCGTCTCTCTGGAGCAACGTCCCGTGCCAACAATAAAGGATGAAACTGATATTATTGTAAAGGTGACGTACACGGCGCTTTGTGGAAGCGAGTTGCACGTTTATCGGGGACATCAGAAGAGTCCTACAGGATTTATCATGGGTCATGAGTTTACCGGTATTGTGACGGAGGTTGGGAAGGATGTAAAGAGCGTAAGTGTGGGGGACAAGGTTGTTAGTCCTTTTACTGTTAGCTGGTCAGTCTTACCTCTCCTTGTAACTTATTTGTGTGCTTGGCAATATATGGACAATATGGAGGAATCAATAGCTAATCCGCACGCAGTTTGGAGTGTTTTTATTGCAAAAATGGGTATTCGTCTAGGTGTGCTAAGAGTCAATTGTTTGGGTCGGCTGGACTAGATGGTGCTCGTAAGTCTCTTTCTAGAGATATTGACATAGCAGATGGAAAGAAATGTACTAATGCTACATAGAAGCTGAATTTGTGAGAGTGCCTCTTGCGGATGGTACAATCAGTTAGTGAACTAAAATCACGAATTGCATCGCTGGGACTAATACTTGAGTGTAGTGAAAGCTCCTCCACAAATCGCCGATAAAGCTCTGTCAGTTGACCCTTAAATCTTTGAGAAAAAGACATCCGAGAAAGAAAATACTTTTAACATGACACTTGGCTAACGAATCTTATAGAGTATTGATGGCTGATATATTTCCCACTGGGTACTTTGGTGCTACTAATGCTTTCAAGTATGCAATTTCCTGATATACCCAGTATAATCTCGGGTCAACAAACTAATACGATTCAATTCTAGACTTCTCACACCAACCCAAATTGAAGAATCTACAGTCGTAGTGATTGGCTGCGGACCTGTGGGATTGTGTGCAGTGATAGCTGCCCAGAGCTTCAAACCGAAGCATATATTCGCAGTTGACAGCGTTGATAGCCGTCTAGAAATTGCAAAAGGCTTAGGAGCTGAACCACTGAATTTCATGAAGGACAAAGAGAATATGGAGAAAAGGATCAAAGAAGTCACCGATGGGAGAGGTGCCGATGTGGTAATTGAAGTTGTGGGGTTGAGTCCTGCCCTAAGGACAGCTTTTGATCTGGTTAGATCTTGGGGGATCATCAGTTCTATTGGTGTGCATAATGGAGAGGTGAGTTCACGGACGGAGAAGTTTTGTATTTGGGTTTATGCTAAGGTTGATAGATACCATGGAGCGGAAATGAGGCGTATGGTAAGAATCTGAGGGTTCAGATGGGTAGATGTCCTGTGCGGTCAATCTTCCCAGACGCTCTGAAATTGTTGGAGCAGAAGCAACATCTGCTTGAGTGAGTCTACACGCTTTAGCTGATAAGTAGTTGCTAACTGATGTAGGTTCATGTTTGACAAAATTATGCCGCTATCAGATGCGGTGGAAGGCTACCAGATATTTGATAATATGCAGGCCCAGAAGGTTATTTTCAAGGTTTAAACCTGACGATATCAGACACCACCTTTCCAGATCTTTTGCCAACGTATTTGGGATGTTGTTGGAAGCTAGATGGGTTGTATCTTGCCTCAATAGCGGGTCAGATCTAGCTGTTGCAATTCGCACGCTATTGAATCGTCCAGATGTGTAATACTGCAATAGTCTTAATATCTAGGCTTGGAGCTATATGGATCTAGAGTTCTTTCTCGTTGTGCCATAATTCGTATAGTTGGGAGATCAGTTTTGTCTCGGTTTGGCCAGTCCATCATGCATGATATAATAAACAACAGTGCTATCATCATGGACCGTCGATAGAAGAACTCTCTTCTGTCTATTCTTTCCTCTCCATTTATATCCAACAGTTGACGTTTCTTCTTCTTCTTCATCGTCTTCCCCTAAGCCTTCCGTAGGCGGCACAACCTCAATTGCATCAAACAGCTCTGCAAATCTCTTTAAGCTCCATTTCTCGTCCCAATGAGTTGGGAGGACCCATTCTTGCTCTGCTTCTTGAGTGATGGGTTTGCCAGTATCATGTTCGGCCTTTAATATCTCTGCCTGTTCTTCTGGATGTATATAAGCTCTTCGAGGCGGAAGACCTGACACGATGGGCCGGGGAAGTAGATGATTTGACGACGAATGTGTGTGAATCCGCAATGAAGTCCATTCATGCTGATATTGGAGGTTGTGCAGCACCATAGCAGCTAAATGGTGCAGATGTGGACCATGCTGTGACTCTTTCAAGGCTGGTATTGATGCATTTATCGTTTTTTGTATAGCAGAAAGAGCGGGGGGGTCTGCGGCGATGGCGGTTGGGGCCATGGCTTGAGGTGATCTGAGGAGATGCTATCGTAGCTTTGTTGCGACCTAGGAATCAAATGCAAATTCAGAGATGCCTCTCACAGCCTTGCATGAAGATAACTTTTTGACGTATTGTGGAGCTCGGGGTTTCGGATCCCTTTCCCCGACATTCGTACTCGGAGCGAAACGCTACCACTAGCCACATCTCGGCGGGAGGCGATGGCAAGGCCTGGCCCGATCATATCAAACCAAGGAGCTAAAAGTAAATACAGGGAATCAGGACCAGGAGATTAAAGACATACATCATCTGCTTCTCGGTAGATGCTTGACAGCAAGACTAATTAAACATCGCCAGTTGAGGTTTCAACACTAATCAGCTTATTATAACATTCACAATGTGTAGAGTCTGAACGTTACGCAACTCCTCAACTCATATACTCCCAGTACGGGATCATCATACAATTATCACGTTATACCAGTATGACGACCTCTACGCCTCCTGCTGCAGGCCAGCCATCTAACTCCCAGCCTCCGAATCCGTTGGTGACACCGGTCGATACCAATACGACCCCATTTCCAGCTTTGGACGGGGAGTCGATATCCCGCCCTGCCGGTGCTGCTTCCTTCGCAGATTCGAACCGAATCAGGGGCAATTCGAGTGCATCTTCCTTACAAGGTCGACTACGAAGGGCGTCGAGTAGCTTCCAAGAATCGGCTCCGCCACCAGGCTTCTCGGTAGCAACGGGGCAGATGGTAAATGGCTTGCCATCGATGACAGACATTAGGAGGGGTAGCTACGGCAGTGATGGATGGTCGAGCAAAGGACAAGTGGTAGAGAGGGAAAGAAAGGCAAGTTTGTCAAGAACGACAGGACCACAAAGTGAAGATGTGCACCACCAGAAGAACACAGATGTGCGGCACCAAAGCATCCCAGAAGTAAAGGAAACCAATCAATCCAACATTGGAGGAGTTTCAACTGCTGCCACCGAAGGGTATACTCCAGATGACAAGATTGCGAGCAAGGAGAGTGGAGGAAGCAGTGCCAATGGCACAATAACCAATACTGATTCCAAATTAGACGTTGAATTCAAAACTACTCCCTTCGCCAATGGATATCAGTTTCCACCAAAACATAGCTGGGGTGAAGCAACCAAAATATTCCTTGTAGCGTTCTGGAAATTCTTTATCACTCCAGTTGGGTTCTTGGTTGTTATATATGGATTGAACATTGTGGCATGGGGTGGTATGTTGTTCTTGTTATTGTGCAACGCTTCTCCAGCTATGTGCAAGCCGACTTGCAACGACATCAACAGTCCACGTCGGATATGGATCGAAATTGATTCTCAGATTCTCAACTCACTCTTTTGTGTGACTGGTTTTGGCACTATCCCTTGGAGATTCCGTGATCTGTACTACCTAATGCAGTATCGGATTCAGAAAAAGGAGATCGGGCTTCGAAGATTAGCAGGCATCAACCGTGGTTGGTTCAGACTCCCTGGATCTTCGAAATTGCCGGCTGACTTGGGTCCTTCCAATGCTGATGCTGAACTTGGAAATGTGCCCGAGAGCAGTTTGGCTTTCCCCTTGAGTAAAACCGCTGATGCACCTCTTACTGGTATAAGGGCACCACCCACTAAAATGTGGAAGTTAGACTTTGTCATTTGGACCATGGTTTGGAATACGTTCCTGCAAGCAGTTCTATCTTACTTTATGTGGGGTCAGAATCGCTACGAGCGACCATCCTGGAGTACCGGATTATTTGTCGCCCTTGCTTGTATTGTAGCTGGAGCTGGAGGTATCATGAGCTTCGTCGAAGGGCAACATGTTAAGAAGATTGAAGGTGTACCGGTCAGTGAGAAAGACCAAGAAAAGTTGAAGAGAGATCAGGAGTTGGGTATCACGCATTGGAATAACATCAAAGACGAAAAACCAAAAGACCCTAAAGACAAAAAATCTCATGGAGTTTTCAAAAGAAAAAACAATATCGCGGAGGGTACTACTGCCGAAGCAGTGTTGGTCGACGAGTCTGCAATGAAGGAAGGGGCTACGTCGCTGGTGAAATAAGGCGCAATGAGTATCTAGTTAAGAAGTGTTGGATTTGGGGACAAAATATACATAAAGCAATGTACTTGATTCTTGGTGGTTACTGTATTTAATTCTTTCGTTACATATGGAGATAGAGCATATATAATCACTGTTTGTCTCCAGCTATCCAAAAAAGCCTAATGCTTAATATCATCTTTCAGTCCTACTAGATTCTAATTCCTAGCTTGACACACTACGGTGGGAATATCAGAGGAACCTCTCCTCAGCCTCTTAAGAAACCTCCAGTTCCATAATTCCTAATACTGCCATATCAATCCTATGTTTAGACATTTTATACTCCCTATTATCATTCAAAAATGAAGCAGCCCCATTGGGTATTCTCCTGAATACTGAGTACAGAAGATGAATTGGACTAAACATATATTTCGCGTTAGTTCATGCTTCCATTTGGTAAAACTCTTCCCAAGTAAAGTCCCAGTCTGTAAGGTGGACAAATGCTCATTATCTGTCAAGTTTTGCTTAGTACATAGTCTGATTTCCTAATCAGGTTTACAATAAAGGTTGGTCATTGAGACGCGAGCCTCGGCGATAAGTAATGATAGATATGGGAACGTAATGCACACATTGCTCTCTATGAATAAATTGTATGATATAAATAATTCACAGAATATACTTAATAAGTTTTGAAGAGAGTGTCAGGTGCGGTAGGAACAGTCAGCCATATTGAAGCCATTATCGTTAGCGTCGAACGTGCAGCTCCTCGGCTACAGTTTGACTACAACCAAGACCACCTCGTTAGAAACACATCTACCATCCACCAAACAATAGGATTACTTGCAGAGGCCACATGCGCTACAATAACGGATACAGTGTACCCATCTATTCATCCCCATCATGGCGGTTAAGGCTCTTATCCCGCTCCTCGTGGCCATGATGCTCGTAACCGGCGTCTGCAATACCCTTCTTACCAAATATCAAGTGCGCACTCTACCCTTCTGCTCGTTACGCAGTCACTAACTCGTTCATAGGATAATATATGTGTCCGCGACTGCGATGCGCCCAATCCCAAAGACCGCAAACATTTCGAACAGCCTGTGATTCAAACGCTTCAGATGTTTGTAGGCGAATCCGGCTGCTGGCTGATTGTCGGTCTCATTAAACTCTACTACCATTTCACATCAAACTCCAAAAGCGGCTCCAACTATACAAGTCTCAATACCTCTGAGACCGAAGCCGATGCCAGCGATGCCTCGAGCGTGCGTAGCAATACCCACCTTAATCCCCTGGCGGCTACCTTGGAGGTGAAGGAGGATCGTATCCCACTTACTCGGTGGAGGATCTTGTTATTGGCATTACCAGCGATTTGTGATATCTGCGGTACAACGCTGATGAACGTGGGGCTATTATTTGTGGTTCCATCTATCTATCAAATGACGCGCGGTGCGCTCGTTCTCTTCGTCGGACTATTCAGCGTCGTATTTTTGAGAAGAAGATTACATTTATACCAATGGTTCGCATTAGCAACTGTCGTTCTTGGTGTTGCCATTGTAGGACTGGCAGGCGCAATATATAAGGACCATAAAGCTGCCCCGGCGGCCCTTCTCCTCATCCGTGAAGCTTTATCTGCAGCGGAACAGAAGGCGCGCAGCCCAGAGGCTATCAGGACGATCATAGGCATCTTTTTGATTGCAGGAGCCCAAATATTTACGGCATCGCAATTCGTGCTTGAGGAGTTCATATTAGAGAAATATGCGCTGGAGCCGCTGAAAGTGGTTGGGTGGGAGGGTGTGTTTGGATTTGGTGTTACGCTTATTGGGATGTTAGTGTTGCATGCGGCAATTGGCAGCACGTCCGAGGGAAGATATGGGTATTTTGATTTGGTTGAGGGTTGGAGACAGATTACAGAGTATAGAAACATTGGGATCTCCAGTGTCGCTATCATGCTTAGCATCGGGTATGTATTTCCCAACTCATTTTCGTCTTTCGAGAACTGCAAAAACGAAACTTGAAGAGCAATAACTGACTTTTGGGGTAAACAGAGGCTTCAATTTCTTCGGTCTCTCCGTAACCCGCACCGTCAGTGCAACATCGCGTTCTACTATAGACACCTGCCGCACTCTATTTATCTGGATCGTCTCCCTCTTCCTCGGCTGGGAGACTTTCAAATGGCTGCAAGTTCTCGGCTTTTTACTCTTGGTGTACGGAACTTTCCTTTTCAACGGTTTAGTAACTCCTCCACTGAGGTCTTGCGTTGTGCGTGAAGATAGAGAAGACTTGTTGGAGGCGCATGCTATTGAGAATCAACCCTAAGCTGCAGCTAGATGAGCCACACTTACTATTCATAGTATCGTGAGCTACGGGCATAGAGCGGCGTTTTGGGTGTCATAGGAGCTGGGATTTAACTAGCCAAGGAGTTTTAGTCTATGATATGGTGTTGGATGAATTTACGATTACTTCCTAGCACTTCCTTCCGCCTCGCCGAAATGACCCTGTGCTTTAATCTGCTTTAGTATATCTCATCTTCTAGGACCCACTCCCCAAAAGAACAACGGCATCAAGATATGCTATTCTCGCCTCGCTACGGCAATTTCTATGCTTATCCTGTGATCCACCCGCTCGGAACTGCAGCCCCGTGCATTCCAACCTGTTCCTTCCAACAGATCCACTCGCTTGAGACATCTGACATGCGAGTTACATCGCGCGGCTCTTCAGAGCAGCTACGCCGTCAAGACTACGCACGACTAGAATAAAAATAAGAATAAGAATAAAAATTAAAGTAAAAATACCCATTGCGGATCTATCTATCCCCTCTTTTCCCTCCCCTGGGAGCACTAGTTCATTTAATTATCCCCCCTTACTTGAACACCTAGCTTTTTCTCTAATAGGAAACAAGGCTAACACCTGACTAAGATGAAAGGCACCATGTGAACGAGGACGAAAAGACGTGGGGGGATAGAGCGAACAAGAGAGTTATCCAGGGCCTTGTCTTGACGTAAAATCTGATTTCTTTAAGCATAAATCACCACAACCGAGGATTGGAACGAGTGCCGCGTTGGTGTGAGTGGAGTGTGATACTCGGCATTGCCATTACCCCTACCATGGCATTTTCGTTTCTTCTGTGTCGGTAGGCGCCGATGGATTTTACGCGCGGTGGATATGGGTTTTCCTAAATAGCTATTTTCAAATATATATATATATTTGAATTGCTACAAAGGGTATATTTTTAATGGAGCGGGCTCTTATTAAGCTAAGGATTGCTAGCGTATTGTCTTTAGTAGGCTGCTTTAGGCAAGATAATATTTTGTTCTGGGTTTCTTTACTAATGGTACTTCCTCGGTATGTGTTGGATGCTGGTTGTTAGGACGTCTGGACTGAAGGAAAACCCAAGCTCCGCAAAAGGATCCACTGCTCAAAATAAGTCGTCTACGTGCTATTAGCTACTAGTGTTCCTCATTAGATGTTTCTCTTTCTTTGTTTCTGTATATAAATATAGATTGTGGCACAGCTGTGGTTGGTGTTCGTGTTGGTTACGGCTGTCGTTGGCTGGTTGGCTGGTATGTTTGTAAGTCGCTTGGAACGGGATGTATAGCCATGTTGGGAAACGCCAAACTTTTTCGAGAACAGGACAGGCTCGAAGGATCAGTTCGCGTGTCTCTAATTTTGAAAGAAAAGGTAATCAACTAACAAAAGTACCTTTTCTCATGGCGTGATTTTGCGGTCCGAAGCTGAAAAGGGATCGGTTTCCAAGTGCGGTGCGACAAAATGCACACAAGGCAAGAAACTCGCTAATCTCTAATCCTACCTTTCCTCCCATCCCGCACCAGCTACAACATACGAGGGCACGCATATGCTGGTAAACGAAGGATCATGTTGGCGGTGCACGAAACCGAGGTACGCATGGGGAGGGGCAGGCAACATGAACCTTAACAAGTTGTCGGGTCGCGTTTAAGCTCTGGTGTCCAAGCTGTCGGAAAGACCTCGCCGTGCGCATTGTACATCACTCCATATCATTGGCGCCCGGCACCCGTGCACAGTGCTGACGAGGATTTGCGTAGGTTTGAAAAAAACGGGTGAGTGAGATGGGAATTGGGAAACGCGGTGCTTTCCCGTTCGGGAGCTGTCAGGTTGTCAGGTAGTGGGCGAGAATGTATCAAGTGGAACGATCGACTGAATATTGAAGTGTGGAGATTTTTGATATTTCTGATGGGGCTCTCATTTCGTCGTGTTAGACGGAATAATAGACTAGATGTTCGGGAAGGATGGCACAGAAAATCGGCATAGGGTCGTATCGTGAGCCTTTCATCTTACAATGATTGTAGGCTAAGGGAAGGAAAGAAAATAGTAGAAGAAAATATATTTCTGGCCGAGCATGTTGGGTTCATTAGGAGAAAGCGTTTGTAATGGAAGTGCATCTTTAGCGAAACGAGATTTCCGATTTATATTTACGTAAAAAGGTATTTAGATCACCACATGTAAGCAAAATGTAGAGTGCGTCAAGTACACACCTAGGTAGTCCATGTGAAATTAATACAATATATACAGAAGTCTACTATTGTAAGGAGGGGGCTACTTTAACAAATTAGCAAAACCCACTGAGTCAATCCAAAAAACAAAAATCCATATCATGGCACAAATGTCCATCTGAAGAAAATCTTTGATCCTTTGAGTTTGCCAGCTAGTAAATAAATGTCCATGAGTGCTTGACTGAATGAAAAGCAAACTGTTATTTTACACTAGCATGGATTACCTAGAATTATACAAATGTACAAGCAATGTGGAACAAAAATCAATGATGGGACCAGATCTACCTAGTAACAGCTACAAATCTAGCAACGTGGTACAGAAAGATGTTTCACCCAACGCCGCGAATAGACCAATCGAGTAACAAAGTCTAAAATCGGAGTTGTCGTATTTCTTGCCTACTATACTAGCAATGATAGCTGATCACGTGCGGATAATCCCATTTTATGATAGCGGAGCATTAATACAAGTGCTTATACTTTGCGGGACGCCGTTAAGTTACACCCGCCTAGACCTACAGCAGTAATGATGAGCACGGCGGGGAATCAGAAAGTTCAACGCCGCTGCATTATCACATATCGCTTTCCCACATCGAGGGCATTCGGGTACTAGAATATAGGTTGACAACGTTCGAGGCCCCTTGACAAAGCACGCATGTGCTTGGGAAGTTGCGCATGGTCATGAGACATGATAAAGAACGAGAGTTATATCTTTCTGCGTTATGATAGGTATGGTTCCAAAGCTACCAGCTGTTTTGCGGCTCGCCGCCTCAGCGTTTTGGCTGTTATGCGGCTTTTATTTTTCAGCCTAAGTAGCAGCGCGCACGTATGAGTGGTGGGATGCCATGCAAACGAATCGGAGGATGCTTTCCTTGATGCATGGAGTCCTGAGGCGGACTGGGGTCAATTTCAGTCCGCTGAGCCTCTCTTTGGTTGGTAGATACGGCCAGTGCGGCTGTCTGAAATATGGTAACCGAGCCAGACCTCACGATATCTCCAATAACAGACGGGGATTGGAAAATTAGGTTGTTCGTGTTGGTGTTGGGAAACTGTCCTTTGGTACAGAGTTCCAGCCCCGGTTTAAACTACCTCTTGGATTAGATCCTGCTCGTTCCATAGGCTCAAGCAGTCTTCGGAGATTAATGGCGTCCACTTCCAGGCTATCTCAAAGAAGAATTCTAACTTCCTTTCTAACTTATAATGGTAGGCAATGTGTTATATTGCACAAAGTCCCTGCTAACGATTTGGGTTTGAGCCATCAGATGGACTAATTGAGGACAAGAGGCGCAACCTATGGGGGTGGTACCTCTAATTTCTCCATCTCACCTATGGTGACGAATATGTGGTAATTGAACACTGGTTAGATGGCAAACGGCGTGATGCATACCGAATAAGTCCCAGCCGAGCTA
>Ga0247807_10001289_pt1 | contig 14816 bp, 16 predicted proteins | sample UWRJL074202C1_FD_179931 | JGI IMG/M metagenome (GOLD analysis project Ga0247807, IMG submission 179931) | Plant litter microbial communities from Arlington Agricultural Research Station in Wisconsin, United States - UWRJ-L074-202C-1 | ecosystem: Environmental > Terrestrial > Plant litter >...
CTTCAATTAGAACTTCTTCTTGGTCGCACTGAAAAGGAGTACCTACGCAGCAGTGCTAGCCATCTGACCGAACAAACCTGGGCCAGCGGATGCCTGAGGTGCTCCGGCTGCTGGAGCAGCTGGAGGACCGGCTTGAGCAGTCTTCGCTGGAGGGTATGCGGCTGTAGTTGCAGGACGTTTCTGTTGTGCAGGCGCAGGACGAGCTGGTGCGGCGACTGGGCGTCTGCTGCCACCACCTCCTCTGGATTGACGAGCCATTTTAGTGTTGGATGAAGTATGAGTAAAATTTGATAGAGAAGATAGTCGAGCTGGATCACAAATTGAGAGTTATGGTTTCGTAAAGCTTCCTCGGCTGAAGTTGTTTGATTTTAGCACGATCGACTAGCAAGGTAGTGATTGGTCGGAAGGAGGAGGCAAGGCTTAGGACTTAAGTGCAGGGGTTACTGGAATGTACTGGAAAATATCACAATTACTCTTTAACATTCAACTACATTTTACCTCAAATCTTGCAGAAAATTCCATTCAGACTGTGAGATGTTCTTTGATAAAATCAACACGTACAAAATGATGTTACTGTCAAGAAAATAAATTAGAATTCCGCCTTGGAATTACAAGTAGGCTTTACAACATAAACGACTAGGCTTTCCAGGTGCAAATAGATGGAAGAATCGGTGTTGGAACTCGGAGTCTACGGGAATCACATAAAGTAAGGTGTCACGGAAAGTATTGAAACTTCAGTCTGGCCTGGTAGTTACCGCAAGTGATTTTCATTATTCGTCAGATGCCCTGGGTATTCCTTATAACGCCGATGAGATGCTAGAAACTACCCGAAATTTATGAAAGCCTTCCACAAGTACTCTATGTTACCTCCTCAAGCATTCTGTGGTTGCTCTTTCTGGCGGGTTTTCGTTTTCTTAGACCTTCTCGTTTTGCTAAGGTTTTTATCGGGTTTGGCATTCTCTGAGGTACTTGACGCACTCGAAGGTGTAGAGGCTTGAAGCTCATTCTTCGTCTTCTTTCTGGGGACGTCTGGGACACCGGGAGATTCTTGTGAACTTGATTCCGAATCAGAGTCAGAAGAGCCTCCACTAGTCTCCTCCGCTTTCCTCTTTTTTGATATTTCATCTTGTTGTATTTTCTCCGAAAGCTGCTCAAACTTGATATGCGCTCTTGCTCTCTCACTGGATTTCTCATTTGACCAGTCCGCTCCCTCTTTGTTCCCAGCCTAGATATTTATGTTAGCAGTGCCCATAGTTTAAAAGATTGTAGGTTTATACATACGAGACTTGCCTTGATTATTCTAGCCGCTGCTGCCTTGTCCAGAGTGAGATTTTCCCTTTTACCAACAGGATTCTCGGCAACCTTGAGCTTTTCAAAATACTGCTTGACTCTGGTCAGTTCAATGAAAACTGCATGCTCTCTTGCATTGATGCCGTGAAGTCGCAGATAAGCTGTATCAGTCATTAGTTAGCACACTCACAAACAGCATAGAATAGAAGGCATACAGAATAGCATAGACTCAATAGCGTATGTGACCAGGACGTAGAGTTTAGCTCTGTCTAGTACTGGGTATTTCGAGGCTGTCTCTACCAGGGCGGGCTCTAGGAGGGGCGCAAGAGATTCTTCAAGATCGTCAAGGTCATCATCTAAATCCTCTACCAGAGACATTAACTTCTGCGTAGTTACATCCATTTTATATGTAGATTAAATTGTGTGAAAGGTTCGAGTTTGTTCTGGAGTGTTCAATTTTAGCTGTTTGACAATGGAAGACAAGGCTCTGAAGCGGCCGTGTACAAAAAAAAGCTGAGTAGGCAATGATTCGCTCGGGAGGTGTGCAGGGGTCATTGATCGAATCGCGAAAAAGTCATTTCGCATCATCACTTTTGGTCAAACTTCCCTGTGTTTGACCATTTTACTTCATTCTTCACGTTGTACCTACCATACTCCTTCTTGTATACTTCTTTCTTTCAGCATCAAACAACGAAAACCTTTCTCCTACAGGCACTTTCAACGCCGATACCTTAATCTAGTCGCCTCCTATCCTGACGCTCTTTAGTCAAGGACTCGACAACTTGCCACGCTCTCGAGGCGCTCTAATTCTGCTTGTCTTCTTCTGGCGATCCTGAATGTTTGCATAGGTACGCCATACGAAGCACAAACCGCCCTGGTGGTCGACATATACTGTCGTTGCAATTGCTATGAATCGGCGTTTATAACATCAAGAATCGTCCATCCTGTCTTTTTCAATCTGCGACCGGCCCCTGTTGCGGGTGTCTAGGATATCTCGTAACCATCTATGGCGCTATTATAACGAGAAAGGGGGCCGGGTGGCCTTAAGATGTTCTTCGTCTCACAGTAGAAGTTATTGGTGGCCCCGTCGGAAGCAGCAAGTTTCCATGTTAGGAAATGAAATGCTCTACCAGCGGGTGTCTATGAGAGATGGGCATTGGGTGCGACAGAGGGGCGATGCCGCGAATCTTTTGGCAGGAATAGAATCGAACTTACAGACACGGAGATATAATGGTCAGGCTGGTCAGGAAACAAATCGAGATGCTGGATCAGCAAGTTATTATGAGCTGCCGCTGCAAACTGGTAGCACAACCAAAATTGATTTCTGGATGGCTTCAAAGGGAACACGATGGACAAATGCGTGGGAAAACCTTCGTTCACAGGTGGATAACCCTGCACATGGTCAGGGTGTCAGAGAACTTTACAAAAGTACTGATGCTTCAGACGCAATCATCTCCTCAGACACTATTGTGCAAAACAAGCAAAGTCCTTCTGACGAGGCTTACGATTATACTCTGCCCTCTGCGAGTCTTTCAAGTTCAGCAATTAGGAGAAATATGGGACACAAAGGATCACGCTTAGGAAAGCCAGCAGCGGACAGAACAACTCGTCGCGGTCAAACTATAGATAATCTCGACCATTCCCAGGAAGCACTTTTACCCAAAGCTGAGATTTCTCCGAACCCAGCCTCGCATCAATCGTCTGAAATGGTCCTAGAACACACCCCGGAAATGCCAATTGGGCCACTAGAAAGTATTGGCCAAGATGCAAACCAAGATGCAAACGAAGATGTAAGCGATGAAGAGTTCTTGGAACAGGTACAATTCGCACCTACAAACATTGCCGATGAGCTTGCACTTGACACGGGCGCGCCTACCAAACCAGAGATTCACATCCTGGGAACTGGTCCTCTAGGCCTTCATCTTGCACACTCTTTGCGTAGGAGCCTTGACCCTCCCCCTGTAACTATTTTGATGCATCGGCCTCTTAAGATACAGCAATGGCATGAAGAGGGTGCAGCGATTCGAGTAGTCAAGAATGGCAGAATATACTCTAGTTCAGGTTTCACAATTGAATCCTCAGCTCAATTCGGAATCAGGCCTAATCACTCCAAGCGAAGGTATGGTGGGTTTGGGGAAAACCTAGAGCATACGATAGAGCAACCTAACAACATAATATCAAACCTCATCGTCACCACAAGAGCTCAACAAACTATAGCAGCACTTCGCACTATCACGCATCGCCTCGATCACAACTCTACCATATGTTTTGTCAACGGTGGTATGGGTATCATTGAAGAAGTCAACGAGCATATTTTTCCCGATAAACATTCACGGCCATTTTATATGCAAGCTCGTAGCGGCCATGATGTACGACACATCGACAATCACAACTTCTCCATCGAGGATCGTGAAGGAGGAGATATTTCATTTACCATCTGCAATAGAACCGTTGCTACCCATACGATTGCACCCAGTATCGTAAAAACGCACAGGTACTGGTCGTCATCATCAAGATATATTCTCCGTAGATTTACGGCTATTCCTGACCTCTGTGCGAGTGGCTATTCTAAAAAACAGTTTCTGCTAGACCATCTGCAGAGAGTCGCCACCAATTGTATCATAGGTCCTTACTCGGTGATTTATAATTGCTTTGCCAACGAGCTACTTTATAATCGCGCGATAAGCAATTCCATCAAAGGTCTCCTGGAAGAAATCTCCACGGTTCTCATTGCGTTACCAGAAATGCAGAAGGTTGAGTCTCGACACAAAGCTTTCGGCCTGGAAAAACTCGAGGCAATGCTGTATGGTCAACTGGAAAAAATGGGGAGAAATCGCACACAAATGTGGCGCGATGTTAACGATGGCCGCAGAACAGCCATTGACTACTATAATGGATATATAATCAAGAGAGCGGAGGAACTGGGTATTGACTGTCCCAATCTTAAGTTCTTCACACTGATGGTCACGGGCAAGGGAATGATGAAGCAGCAAGAAATGCACAGCTATATCAAGTGGGATAAGGACGGGAGTTGGGCTAGGCATGATGAAGGGACAGGGATAAATAAATCTGAGGATTGAGGTCAAAGAGACGTCAAATGTGATAGTGTAGTTATTAATGTGTATAGTATGGTATAAGACTAAGTCAAATATGTATGTCAAATAACTTGTAGTTGAACCTACCGTTATATATATCACATGAAAAATGAACAAAAGATTGTGTAAACAACAATTCGAAGCTAATGCTGCCAATTTAACTTTGGTCCTAAAGTGCATTGTCAGTATCTCACAAATGAAGGTGTTTTGCAGCCTGGCATATTTCCAGACCCCTCCATAGGTACCTTTTTCTGCCCCTCTAGCTCTGCTCCGCATCACATCACCAATAACGTACAAAATGGAGGACGATGAATTAGCACAAGTATGACATTTCATTTCTACCAGAAATATAGTACTGATGGATACCAACCTAGATCCGAGCTGCGAGACTGCAGCAGATGAAAGCTGAAGGCGGCGGAGGAGGGAAAGCAGGCTCTAGCGCCGGCGGAGGACAAGGCGAAGACAAACAGTACACGAACCCTCTCTCTCCTAGCACTTCAACAGGCACATACTAACTAATCGCCAGAGGACAAGAAGGTACAAGCGCATAACTGAGCATCCCAGCCCCGAGAGCAGAAGAAAGACAAGCCCTAACAACCTCCACAGCGGAAGCCCGCCAGCAAATTCTCAATCAAATCCTCGAGCCCGAAGCCGCCGATCGCCTCGGACGCATCCGTCTTGTCAAAGAATCGCGTGCCACGGATGTTGAAAGCCGGCTGATCATGTTGGCAAGGAGTGGGCAGTTACGGCAAAAGGTAACGGAGGAACAGCTGAAAGACTTACTAAATGCGGTTGCGGAGACGAAGGAGGAGAAGAAGATTGTAGTTACGAGACGGAAGGGATGGGATGATGATGACGATGATTTGCTTGATCTCTGAGGAAGATTTGAGAGGCGTTATAGGGTTTTCTACCTCTTGTGTGCTGAGAGTATGAGGAATGAATGAACTGGCACGAAAACTGGTTATTCTAACAATATGTAATTACCAGCAATGATATCTAGTTGATACCAAGACTATCTCCAGACCTCTCTTTTGCCTCCTTTTCAGCTCTCTTTTTGTCTCTTGCTTGTTTCCTGATATCCCTCAAATCAACTGGTTTCTCAATCCCCAACTCAGCTCTCAGCTCCCCCACATCTCTTTCCAGTTGTTCTTCCCAATAAACATTAATAACCTCCTTCGATTTCAACCCATTGCTCAATGCCCACGGCAAATATATCTCGAAAAACCTCTGTTTCTCCGCCGACTTCAGTCTTGTAGCAGCAAACATACTAAGACCGGTCATTGGTAGTAGCGTATTTGCGAATTCAAACGCCTTCAAAGCAACTTCTCCCTCCACAAACACAGGTAACCCAGTAATTGCATGGAAGAAGTCATGACACTCCCTATAGCGTTGCATGACATACGCGCACTCCTCGTCGTCTATGTATTTCACCGTGTCCCTAGTGTCTGGGGAAACCCCTTCACGATCGAGCCATTCGGCGTAGACGCGACCCACAGTATTGGGGGGAAGAGTGCGTAGGTAGGTCATCGATAGAGTCTGGGAGGAGATGCGTGGTCGGTCGCGCAGGATTCGGCGGCCGGTGGGGGAGAGGAGCATAACATCTCGGAGGCGATAGATGAAGTATGGTGTTGCAGTAGCTTCGCCCAATGCTGCAATCAAGTCTATAAAATAAATAAGCGCAAGCCATTTTGTTTGAGTAATAGAAAGAGCTACCTGCACGATATGGATTGTACAAAGACATCACAGCAGATCCAATCGCGAGTCCAGCCCGTTCAATACCTGTGAGTGGGACATGGCCAGGATAGTTCGGTGGAGGACGATTTATAACACTGAAAGATCTAGTATTGAGTGAGACTGTACAGGCTATGAGTAGTTCCCGCGGCAGACTCAGTCGTAGTGCGGATTGGCGAAGAAGGAGAGCCATCTTGTGCACATTAACGTTTGGTGTTGACGTTTGGATAGCTCAGACATCAAGCATCAAATGGTTCGGGAGATGCGGGACGACCCGCTTTCTTTTGTCCCTAGTCGTCATGTTGTGATACTTTGTCTCCCACCACTCAACTAGAAAATATTCCTCTACTATTGTGCAAGTACCAATTCATCCAACATGGAAGAGCCATAAAATCTTCACTCTTCATTTCATACATTACGCGCGATGGAGAAGCACGAGAACTTTACTGAATGGGCGTGCGCTCAGGGCGTGAAGATCAACGGTGTGTCTGCACATAAGTTTCCTGGACGGGGGCTTGGAATTGTAGCTAAAAGAAAGCATGAGGTACAGGAAACCATTACCCCGAGCTTCACTGCTCCTTTCTAGCTCTTTGCATTGCTTCTGCTGTACTTCCTTGGTGTTGCTTGAAATCTCGGTTACGCCCCTTTTTCTTGGCTCTGATCAAGTGATATCGAATCATATTTTGGATTTTAAAAAGGGTATATCAAGATAGTGGTTAGGCCTCTATATCTTCGTTAAGCACCTCAATCTAATGCCAATATTGTTGCAGAAGGAGGACTATCTTTAATAACACTATCCAGGCTGGCTCCAAACTCGTAACTGTTCCTCGATCTGCGCTGCGAACAGCGTACACAGTACCAAAAAGTGTTTCAGAACCGCTTGAACCTATTACCGTCCATGGTCTTCTCGCCGCCGATCTATCACTGGACACAACCCCGGCTAGAGAGCCTTGGAGAAATGTATGTGCCGTTTCCATCTGAGCCATCCGCAGCTCCACCTTGTCATCAAACCCCAAGGGAGGATGCAGTGCAACTAATACTTTCAGGTTCTTCCTACCTCCCGAGACTTCGAGGAATCCATGCCCCTCATGTGGGATACCCGCCTGCAGGCCCTCCTCCCAAGTCGCGCGGCATCACTCCTCGCTGGTCAAGAAAGCAAACTTCTCCTCGACTGGCCAACTGTCCATAAAGCGTTTCCCTCAATCAAGTATGCGGATTACCTTTACGCCTGGCTGTTAGTCAATACCCGAACCTTTCACTTCACTTCCTCCAACTCCAAAATCCCCACGCCCACCAACCCAGATGATTGTATGGCATTGAACCCTTTCGCCGATTATTTCAATCATACCGATGCCTCCGGCTGCACCGTCGATTTAACCTCAACTGGCTATGCGATTATTGCTGATCGTGTGATTGAAGAGGGTGAGGAGGTTTACATCTCATATGGATGCCATAGTAATGATTTCCTATTGGCGGAATATGGATTTATTCTTGATGAGAATAGGTGGGATGAAGTGTCCCTTGATTCATTCATCTTGCCGCTGCTGTCAGAGAAACACAAGGAGCAGTTGAAAGAAATTGGATTTCTTGGGAAGTATGTTGTGGATCTGGATGATATCTGCTACCGCACCCAAGTTGCTTTACGTGTCTTGTGTCTTCCTACACGAAAGTGGCAGAGATTCTTGAACGGTTTCGATGAAGGCAGGCAGGAACTAGAGGCAGTTGAACAGACTCTTGAAAAAGTTATTCAGTCACATCTGCAGCAAGTAGACGTACATTTGAAGCGCCTTGATAGTCTGGATTGTGGGTTGCCTAGTCAGAGAGAAACATTAAAACGCCGTTGGCAGCAGATACGTATACTCCTAGAAAATAGAAAGATAAAATTATAAAAAGTGGAAGACTCTCGACTTTTAATAAGTTCTTAATGATCAATGGTACAGCAAGGAAAGCATCTCATGATGACTTGTTTAAACTTCTATAGAAGCTCCTATAGAACTACTTGAGTCAATACACTTAACAATGCTGTCACATTTACAACCCCCTAAACAACACACCATACTAGAGTGTGCCAGTAATTCTTACAGCAAAGCTGAATCTCTGTTTTTTTACTATATTTTACACACCTCTAGTGGCGACTTCTCAAACTCAGAAACTGGAGCGCCTGGTAGTACCTTGTGAAGCTGTGATCAACGTATTGTCCAGCTCCGCCCTGTTTCCAGCAAAATTATGCAGGTCAGTAATATTCCGTAACAGATAGCTCGACAAACTTTGCAAAAGGCTTATTTCTTGATATGAGGGCACGTTGTAGATCGTACCTTCTGGCCACAACTGTATTCCGGTAGCGTCATCTGAAGTCCCTTCTCTCGCGGAGCTCTCTTCTATAAATGCTTTTCTTCGAATGCACGATAACGTTGCAGACTTATAATGAGCATTTCGATTTTTTCTTCCAGCCATATTGGTGAGCAATTCGGTAGGAATTCCCTCGCTAGGAGCTGGTGTTCGTGCTGGTCCATCGAAGAGGCATGAATTTGGGTCACCATTGTAAGGTTCTGTATCCGCAAAATTTGCAGGAAATCCAGAATGTTCTTTAGCAGCATCCCAGTAACAAATCTGGGACTCTTCATCATTTTGTGGTTCTGAATAGACTTTGGAAGTATCATATAACCAAGAAGCTCGTCTGTTGAAGGAAGAACTGATCGAAGGAGCGCTGCTACTAATTCCGAGTCCGTCTACTAAGTTGAATGAGTAACCAGCTTCTGAATCCGTCGTAATTGGATTAGATAAATATTCATGATCGGTAGGACTGTTGAATCTAAACACAGGGGCAGCCGGATTGAGCTTGTATTTAAGTGGAGTTTCTACAGTTGAGGTAGTCTCTAGGCTTGGATGAACTTCTCTCTTGAGCTCAACAACCTCAGGTGCTGCGACGCTCACATACCTTCGATTCCAAGGCACCCGCGGTCCCCTGGAAGGAGGAAGAGCAAAAGCTCCTCTAGCTGGGAGACTGCATGATCTCGGTGTTCTTTTTATGGCGTCTCTGCCACCTTGGCCTTCATTTGACTTAGTGAGAGGCGTTTGTGTGAGGCCATTAGAATCAATAACCGAATTTTTAGAAGCTGCATTTTCATAAGTGATAGCACTAGTCTTGTACCTGCTCTCATTGCGCTCTGAACCATCATTTCCAAGTCTTGTTGCGAGGCTTGTGCAGTTATATACGTTGTCGAGCATATGCTCATCTGCACCATCTAAGCCTATCGGAACAGATTTAAACATCCGAGATGAGACTGAGCTATGGAAACCACCCCGACTATTCTGTGTATAAGAGCTTCCTCTTGATGTATTGGATTCTAAAGCTCGAGGCATGTGTGATGTAAGTTCGAAGCTCTCATCATCAGCTCCGTCCATCGCACGAGTTGGTTTTCCTCTATTTGAGATATTGCGTTTCCGCAATTGTTGATTTCTAGGGTTTGCTTTTATCGAGTCATTGCGAATATATATAGGGACAGCTTCTACTCGTTGGGGATCGTTGAGTGCTGGCTTGCCCATCCTAGCAGCTCCCATGGGAGCCGGGCAATACTTCTTCGCTGAAGGCAATGGCTTTATAGTTTTCTTCATGATATCGCCATTGTAAAAGTCTATAGATACGCGCCTGGGATTTTGAAGAATTTCACCTACAATATTCTCAAAGGTGACTATCCCGACTGGCTTAGGACATCTGATACCAACAACTTTCTTGCTTGGTTTTTGGAGGTTATTCTTAGTGCTTGCATTGGTTGTCGGTCCTGTTTGCAATGAATTTTCCTTGCCTTGCTTAGCAGAGCTTTTGGCTTTTGGGTTGGCAGCTTCAAGAACATCTGCTGCCCAATTTGTTCCTTCACCAAGATTGACGTTGTCAGTCCCCTTGATTAAACGAGAAGTGCTCTGCTCAATAGGTGCCCAGCAAGGACTCTGAAATTTGTTAATAATATCAAAGTTGTTTGCAGACAACGTAAGAACCTGTCCATCTTTTAACGGCTTTGGAACAACTACTGCCATCCTACTGAAAATCAGCTACGTGCTGGAGACTATACGGGGAAAGGTTCCTAGTACCTGGCCATTCCGAGTTGAAATATATTGAGCACCTGGTAAGCCGGCATATCCTCTTGAATAATCGGCAAGGGATATATGGGCAAGTCCTTCACGAGCATTGACATCGAGTCTCCAATTTTTAGTCCAACAAGGCTCTGCGAGGTTGATCAAAATGGGACTCTATTACATCAAAGAATGTGAGGTGCATACTTTGATATGAAGGAATCCAAAGATCTCCCTACCTTCCCAACTAGAATTTCTTGAATTTTGCTCGTCGACAATACAATTTCCGACGACGGGGATACGACTATAGGACCAAGATTTAACCTTAGATAAGAATGAAGCATCAACAACCTCATCGATATCAACTGTCTTTACCAAAGACCATTGTGTGATCATGCCACTTGAGACAACTACGTTAGCCATTTCTATGTCTTTCTCGGGATTGCAATCAATTTCTGGCATGGAACAGATTTCTCCGCCGATTTGCCTTGAATCTAGCAGCAGGGCTCCTGCCATAACTCGCGCAGCATCATAGCCGAGCATACCACCATTGTTCTCGGAACGCTCATGGTATCTAATCAGAGATCTTAGTTCTCCATTCGTAAAGATGCCGTTCTCATCATTCTTTCCACCAAAGTTGTCGAGAATCCATCCTAGTGGCCAGCTAATAATGCCAGTAAGACACATGCAGGAGTATATTACCGGCCAGAAGAAGTAAGCCCACTCGATTGGGTTTCGTGGAATGAAGTATTGGGGAAGTATCTCAGCGCAAAGCGCGATGACCAGCGTTGACACCAATATTGGCACCCATTGTGCATGGGCGGGCTCGGCCCATAGTCCCTGGATGATGATAGGAAGGATCTCCGCGCAAGCGACAGTACATATGACCAAAGAGCCTACAGGTTTTAGCTTCCCAGTAGATGAAAGGCTTGACTACTCAAACTGGCTGGATTGTCAACTTACAAAGCATCCAGGATGAGTGGCGTCTCATGCGAGCCACAATACGAGCACGCTTTCTATCATAAATTGTCAGTCATCATTAACACACTCAAGTTGGAAGGTATACCGTTCGTCGTGTGTCCCAGTAATACTTCTTAATTGCAGCCAGGTCATCTCTGGACCACAAACAGCCAATATGACTCCTGAAAGCAGAGCATACAGAGCTAAGACGGTCAGACCAACAAGGAGCATTCCATACCATAGCTTATTAGCATAGACATTGTAGACATAATGTCTAGTTCCAGGTGCGTAGGTAGTATTAGGCACACAAGAACTGTTCCCGTCCAGAGTTCCTGGGAAGTATCCCCAGTTAGGCCCGTCTTCATCCATGACTCTTGCCCTTGAGTGATATTCTGAAGGAATAATATGTTCACGTCAGTCCGCACTGATGTAAGAGAATATCAACAACTGATTCTATGTAGTAGGCAACTGATAGATGCAAATGCAAGAATATGAAAGTACGTTGTGGTGTAATAGAAAGAAGGTGTTCGGCATCGCTCTGGATACCACATATTCGTCGCTTCCCATGTCTACATTGCTGCTCACTGCACCAAATAAGTTAGGTAAATTACTGGAGGAAGACCGCTTAGTTCGTGCTTGCCAAATATAGAGTCCGAGTTGTTGAGCGCACTCATTTCGTTATTCTAATTGATGGTTTGGCCTCCATAAGGTTAGGTGGTAGTCGAGAACTAGCGATATACGTCTTGTGTGTTGCATGAGTGACTTTGTATCTTGTACCTCCACCATGCCCAGGTTTCAATATTATCTTGCCCAGATCTCTATCTTGAGTCAGACGGAAGTCATTATTGCAAGCAAGTTTAGATGCATCACACATTGATGGAAGCAAAGCTAGCTATACTCTTCCCATCAACCATGCCATCCAACACCTGGTGGACGAACAGCTTTGTGCCAGAAAATGAAAAGCACGTCACGCTAGGATTATAAAGATGCGTTGTTGGAACACATGATAGAATGAAACCAAAATATCCCACACTGGAACCTCATCATCCCATGCTTTTTGTGTGAACGCCTTCTAATGTACAAATTCTCACCAACCACAGAAACTTAAGACTCCGGTAAAACATCAACGCCATAAGTAGCCACCCAATGCATACTCCTCATGCCCTAGCAAACCCATTGAAGTGGTATAGCTTGAGGAGTGATGGCTCTTGAAACCCCTCAAGAAAGTACATTATCTATTCTGGTCTCGCTCGCTTAGCTCCATGAGGATTTTGCCAATCCCCTCCAGCAGCTTGGTTCTGTTGGAAGAAAGCAGGATTGAAGTGAGGCTGAAGGCCTTGGAACCCACCACCGCCTATTTTTGCAAATTGATGTTTAGCTTGTATGTTATTTTGAGGAGGGTAATCAGACAGTATATAAGCTTGGGTTGGGGATAGTTGAACAGGGAGTGCTCTAGAAGAACCACGATACTGATGGGTCAAAGGAGTATTTTGAAGCAACTGGACTGTACTCGCAGGATAGGCCTTGCCAACCTGCAAGTTTTTTCTGAAGTGGAGCGGAGCCGATCTGAAGTTATTCGTACCTTGCATGCCACCACCCATTTGCCCCATATTCATCGGCATTCCTCCCATACCAGGCATGCCGCCCATTGGCATACCACCCATGGGCATACCACCCATCATACCATTGCCCATACCGCCGCGCCCACCTCTCATGTTGCCACGCATGCCACCCATCATTCCACCGCCCCGGTTGAACCCTCCACCAAATTGGCCACCCATAGCATTGTTGGGAAATCCGCCCATAGCTGGGTTAAATCCACCTCCCATATTACCACCCATGGCTGGTCCGGAGAAGTTCCGGTTGTTATTGTTGTTGAAGTTGTTCATGTTGTTATTCATACCACCCCTAGCATTGTAACCAGGTGTTCTACCTCTGAAATTCCCTCCAAACCCTCCATTTTGTCCACCTCGCTCTGAGTTCATGGAAAGGCCACCTCGGTTGTTCGGACCATCTTTTCCAGCACGTGCTGGCGCATCTTTGGGGAGGGTTCGGAAGGGGTTGATATTGGGATTAGAATAGGTCACTGTAACCTTTTTCGCATACTGCTGGCCTTGACCGAACTCATCAATCTTATGTTTCGTCGCTGTTGCAGCTCCTTGGGATATGAACTCGACATACGCTTGTCTGTAATAGAGTTAGAATTGCTTAAAGTTCGGGTAGCTCCAGAGGAAAAGAAATTGCACTTGCCCTTTGCTTTTACCATTGACCTTATGCTCGGAGAAGGTTATCTCCTTAAGCTCATCTTCGACTTGTGCCTGGTTGACCCATCCTCGCACATCATCATCTGTATTCCACCAATGTAATTCTGATATGAGTATGGCTGTTGTTGCTCCAGCATCTATCACACGCTCTTCGGCACCCTCCTTTCGTTTCACTCCTTGCTGCTGAGGAGCCTGTTTTGGAATATTCAAAGCATTGTGGCCTGAATCATCTGTACTTTTGATTTGCTGGCGGTTGCTTGTTGGTTCAGGTTCGTTAACGACTTTGATATCAGCACGACTATCATCTTCTTCATCCTTCATTACGGTTTGACCATTTGCAGCCTCTTCGACTGAAGTTTCAGGAATTGCATCAATACCATCGATCTTTACATCTCCTTCATCATCTTTTTTAAATGGCCCATCCTCTGTAACTGTGTCGCCGTAAATATCGATGTCAAACTCATCGTCCGCCATGGTGGCACTAAATTCAGAAACAGGTTTCTGCTTCGTGAGTAGATTGGATCTGTATTCTCTAACTTGAATTGATATTTATCTTCCAACAACAGGAGATTCTGCTTAATGAGGACATTAGATCAGCGGGTGAAGAAGATAAAAGGAAGCATTTTGGTCGACAAGCTCTGCAATACTTGAAATAAAATACAAAATACGTACACTCCTGACCAAATCAAGATATGACTTTCAATAGCAGTTCTGAATGTCTGATTGCCTTCTTTGGCAAATACAGATACAATGGAGATGAAGACGAAGCTCTGTGCTTGCAATCTTGTCCGACTGACAGCCCTTTGGACAGGTACAGAGAAACTTTGAACGTATCCTTCCCGGAAACCCTTCGCAGATGCGAGATCCCACGACGTCAAGAAGAACCAACTCGGGAAACAAAATCCACCTCAAATGTAAGAAGACCAATCTGCCAAACTCCCCCCTTGCGAGCACCACAGCCTTATCTGAGCACCAACTCTGAAGTCCAAACAAGTCGTTGTGTATAGGGGTTTCTGTAGCGTTCGACCTGTGCTTTTGAGGGAAAGCTTAGAAGAATCGACTTTGTTGGCGTCTTCGACCTGTTGGCACAGAGAAGATGCCAGGAGTGAGGACGCTGAGCTTCGCGACGTGGACGGGATCATTGAGCTCGCGGCACCACTAGCTTCAATTGAGTTTAGCGCTTATTTGGTCTACCACACGTGACTCCGCGATTTTATTCTTTTACCATTATCATAAGCGCAATTACTTCTCTAATTTTCGCCGAATAAGTTCTATATATGATAAAAACTCACATATTTGGAATGATGCAACTTGTCCATAAGAGACCCAAGAAAAATTCACAATAAATACCTCGTTGCTCACCTCTGATTTGAGATGGCATAAAATTGCATAAACACATATTCCT
>Ga0247807_10001290_pt1 | contig 14815 bp, 17 predicted proteins | sample UWRJL074202C1_FD_179931 | JGI IMG/M metagenome (GOLD analysis project Ga0247807, IMG submission 179931) | Plant litter microbial communities from Arlington Agricultural Research Station in Wisconsin, United States - UWRJ-L074-202C-1 | ecosystem: Environmental > Terrestrial > Plant litter >...
AGTATCCTCGTCTTCAATATATTCTCTGCGTTCGAGGCGGTCGCTGATAAGCTTGCGAAGAGCCTCGATGACACGAATGTTCTCGATCCAAGCTTCTTCCTCGCGGTCACGACTTTCCCGAGCAGCTTTCTCTTCACCACTCTCAGAGTGCTCGCCAGGCGAGCTGACAGCAGAGAGAGCAGGGTCAATGTTACTGCTAAGTAAGGTAGTGCGGAGGATAGTCTCTGGTCGAGGAGTGCTCTCTTTGGAAGCAGAGCGAGAATCATCAGACAACTCCATGCTATCGGCACTGCGAGGATTGGATCGTTGTAGCATACCACCAGAGTAACGACGACGAGGATCGCTATCAAAGTTGGTGCCGAGAGTTGATGCTGGAGCAGTAGTTGAGTGTGAAGAATAGCCCATGTTGACGGCTGGCAAGCTTGGGTAAGGAGCTGAGGCGGTAGAGCTATGTCTTGAGGTTGGAGACATGCCATGGGACGATGTAGGAGAGTGGCCAGAAGTGTAAGATACAGAGCTGGATGGTGGTGTCAATGCTGGTGTACCAGCATTTGATTGATTCGAGTTGGTAGCCGCCATTGGAGCAACGTGTGCCGAAACGTGAGAGTTAAGGCTGTGTGGAGCTTGAGGAGGAGAGTGGCTTTGGCGGAAACCAAGGTGTGTGTAATGGGCACCAGGCTGCTGAACGCCAGCTGCGGCAGCGGCATTGGAACTCTCATAGACAGTTGATTGCATCTGCTCCAAGAATTGATCAATGTTCATCAAATCGTTCTTGGTTCTCAAGTTTGGCATCGGTGGGAGCGCGTATTGATGAGTTGGGACTGGCCCTCCAAGATGGTGACCTCCGTGTCCATCAACTGCAACCATGGCATGCCCAGCAGGCATGTACTCAGCCATACCACCACCACCAATTGGAATTCCTTGCAAAGCCATGAGCCTCTGACCGACTTGATGGTATGAAGTAGGATCGATTTGGCGGCGCTTGGCATCACCAAAGAAGTCGTTCAACGCATCAAAACCGCGTCGGCGATTGTCATATGCAGCGTGTTGACCAACGTCACCTCCGTGGCTCACTGGGTAGTAAACTGGAGCGTAGCCGGGTTGCTGCTGTGGGGCGTAATAGCCGTTGTGGCCATTGTGTTGCTGAACGTGACCATATTGAGGGGGTGGGCCGGGGTGCATGTGTTGAGAGTTATCATAATAACCAGGTCCAGGGGCTAGTTTGCTGTTAGTATATAGTATATGAGAAGCAGTTGGTTACACTTACGTTTACCACCACCTCCTCTGTAACCAGAATTGGGTCCTCCCTGTTGTTCTGGAGATCTAAGAAGAACGGAGTCGTCGGCGTGAGTCTATTGTTTGGTCAGAATGCGCGCATTTACATGAAGTTTGTAGTACATACCTTGACATGCTTCTTCAAATCCTGGGGCCGCTTGAAAGCTTTGCCACAGAAGTCGCATTTGTGAGGCTTGAGGGGAACGTGAACGCGGATATGGGACGTGATATGATCGCGTTTAACCGTTGTTGTTCGGCAAGAGTTCCAGCCACAGGTGAGGTTAAGATTATTTGTGCTCTTGCGACCGACATGTTTCTCACAGATGTGCTCGAAAAGGGCCTCAGCCGAGGAGCATTTTTCAGAACATTTCTCCCATTGACAGCTGAGACTATCGTCGACAGCAGGACGAGGGGCCTCTGCCTGAATCTGGGGCTGCTGTTGCTGCTGCTGCTGCTGAGCTGGCGCCTCTTGTTGTTGCTGCGGAGGTTGAGGTTGGTTCTGGATAGAACCTTGGTTTTGGTTGACTTGTTCAGACATTTTGGATGTCTTGGAGGGTTGGCAAGAGTGCTTGGCTTGGCACTTTGAACGGATTCGAAGTCTTAGCGCAACTAAAGTTAAGCTGGCTGTACGCGTTGATCAAGCAACAAGTCTTATGACTTAATTGCTGCAAGTTGAAGATGAATCGGTGGGTATGGTATTGAGTGATTCACGAATAAATAAACAAAAAACTCAGGAGGAGCGTCGAAGTCCTCGACTATTCGGGGGGATGTGCATTACTTTAAGGGCACGGGGCGGGGGATCTTGGCGCTTGTGCCACTAGGGAAGCTTTCGGACTAGTCTATATTCCATCTGAATGAATCCTGAGTAGCCTTTTATATTCACCCCGAACAGCAATAATAAGACACCTGTACCACGCTTAGTCTCCCGTTCCTACTGGCTAGATCTTCACCAGCGGCGGTCGGATATCAACGCCATGGACAAATCAATAAGCCGACGACTACGACGACATGACAAGAGAAAAAGTCTTAGCCCGCTATCCGGCCAAGAGAGCGGAATTTGGCTTGGTCATACGTCCACACAGTATGAGATTGCTCCTGTAACAGGCTACTCGGGTCCTCAGTGGTTTCCTCCTCAAATAAAACGAAATTGGGGGTATTCGTTTGACATGTGGATGGACATTCCCCTCATCCAACTGATGTGCACAGCATGGCGATGCTTTGGTGCTTTCCAGTTGCTGGAGCGCGTTGATTATGTATCTACAAATATCGTACGCTTTGTACAGTGTACTTGAGTAAGGTAGTACCTTTATTGTTTCGTGGCGCTTTGCCTTTCCAATCATGTCCGTGTCCCCAAACACAGATGCTTCCGACACGTCTCGTCCAAGTCGTATTAGGTGTTCAGTGGCTATGCTAGATTGCCCAGCCCTTGGCTTCCCAAGTTCTTGAGCCCGCTGGCTTTTCCAAGATTCCCACTCCGGATAAGTCTTTCCCCTTGTCCGTGATTCGTGATGAGCTTGGCTAGAATATTGGCATATTGGCATGATTTGGCGCGTCATCAACATCTGACTTTCGGACTTGGCTTGCTGTTGCTTCGCCCTTCGCCCGCTCTACCCAAGGATTCCGTTCCTCTCCTGTGTCGAGACCAAGAGCCTGGGCATTTCCAGGTGCAATAAGGAGAAGTTGGGGGGACACACTGTTAGCATATGGCTTAACGGCGAAGCGAGCAGGCAATATCTACCACCATATTGAGCAATGTAGATGTGTATCTAATTGAAAACAAGAAAATATGAGGACAGAGGCTCACAACTACAGCCTGTACGTTCGAGTATTTGCAATTGACCTTAGTAATTGTTCAATACACTTGTAAACAGCGACCCAAGCTACAAGGCGTCAGATGAGACAAGAGCTGTAGCCGACGGCTTGCCTAAGCCTGCCATCCAAACGCTCGAAGGAAGTAAGCCCTTGTTGCTACGTTTGTTCAGACTGCCGAGTATCTGTCCTTGGTCTATGAATAATCAAGTTATTGGCATTATGTGCGCTTATGTCTCGCACATAGCTCTCGCGGTTAATGAAGTGGCGCATCCCGATTGCGACGCTTGAAGTGAGGACCAACTGGTATTCTCTCATTTATATGCACTTTGAAATAAATACGTTATGACTTCATACCTTTGGTATGCCAACCGTCAATAATTGGGATGCCCAGCCTCAACTGTCTTGTGCTTATATTCCGCCTTCCGCTCCTCCCAATGTCGATGCTTGGCCACTTGGCCATTGGCAATGCTTGTTAATACTTGTCTCACCGTACTCACTGTGGAAAGAGACTCAGTAATACAGACTCGAGAGTATGAAAGGCTAATATGATTTGATTGATTTTCTTTGGGAGTACGACGAGGTTCATTCGGTGGCCTGGATTTGACGTGATGTCGTATATCGTGTGACTAAGCGATACAAATAACAGACATAGTGAGATTATACTAATGATATTGCACATCAGGATGACTGGCTAGTATTACCCTCCACAAATGACCAACTCTTTTGTCACAAGCCAAACCTCCTTTCATGCACCAAAGAATGGCGAGGGCAAGCCATCAGACTGCCTCGAAAACACAAACGTCGGCAATCAAGACTTCTCTGCTTTAAGTTGTCCCAAGCCGGAAGAAACAACAAGCTATCGAACACTCAGAGTTTGAGATCACTACAGCCAGGGTTAGGTTACCTCTGATGCATTATTAGGCCACTGAAATGAATAAAGCATCCATGAGTTTGCAGTTGTCTATTCAGATTGGCATGTCAGAGCGAAAGGAAAGTTAGCTGTTAGGTGGATCCGTGTATTGGAAAGCATTCTGTATGACGGAACTAAACGTTTCAATAGAACTAACAGTATGATATTCGAGATGAGATGGTCTTGGGGGGGAAAGTAGGACGTTGGAATTGATGTCCAACAAGGTACAAGGAACTTTTTTAGAGTAATTGCGAATTCTTCAATCCCAGTATTGAGAATGATTTTGCAGCCGAACCTTTGGGGCCAAACTGCTTAGAACCAGTACGACTACAATTCAGACGAAAATATAGACATGAATCAGTATCAAGACACGTGACGAGATTTCTATGACCTAGCAGATTCGCTCCCAGGCTAGATTTAAAATGTTGTCGATGATTTCTCATCATATTCCATCTGGCCCCGCTGTAGCTTCTCCATCGTTCCTCAAACGTCATGGAGAAAACTCAAAGTGTATATCTAACCTCCTGCCACCCTTCACCGTGAACAATAATTAAAAATTAATAAAAAAAAAATGTCTCATTCATATAAATCAGAATATCCTGCGGGGGTGGAGATCGATGCCGGTATCAAAACCTTCTTTGAGGAATTCTATAAGCTCTCGGACACACCGGAAGCACATGAACAATATGCGAATTCGTTCACCAAAGACGCGACGGTGGTAATGGGTATCAAGAAAGTTGTCGGCCGGCCAGGTGATTTTTATCTTGGCACATGACACTTGGTACAAGGGCTTATTCAAAATGTTAGATATTCTCGAATTCAGAAAAGGAATGTGGGCTGCTGTAGCTGGAAGATTACACACAGCTGTCAGGATCTATCCATTCGGTTCGGGTTCGAGTGAAGTCATGCTTTATGGAACTGTGGAGTATACATTCAAAGACGGCAAGAAAGTAACTGTGAGTATGTTCATCGTAATTCAATTACAGAAGTTAACACCGCCTAGATAGAATGGGCTGGGAGAGCAAATGTGGTAGAGGAAGATGGTGCTTGGAGGTTAGGATATTACCAAGTCTATCTGGTCAGTTGCTTCAATTGCCTGCTTCCTTTCCTACAACTGATTTTTGAAGGATTCCGCTGCAATGAAAAATGCGCAGTAAAGCTTGCTCTGGATTGGATTCGTGACAAAATATGTACAAGACCATTAATTAGCTGGCCTAACAGAGCGATAATAATGTCTCAAAACCATCGAACAAATGATGAATGTGCAAAGATTCTTTATTTTTGTCAGCGCATATGTGCAGCCGTGACCAAACTCCTATTTTGAAGCCCAAACGCCAGCCTAGCCATATAAAACACATCGTCATGTTCGCGCTTAATCGACGTCCATTTCGTCCTCCACACCACCATCCACCAATAGCTTCTGCTTCCGTTGCTGGATCTTTCCGAACACCTTTGCTTTGACTGCTGGTAGCTCCTCGTCTAAGTCCAGGTTTGCTGCCTCCATAGCTAATCTCTCGCTTGCTCTCATCTTTGGTAACAAGTGCTCGTTCTCGGCTACCAACTTTCGGTCTGCTAATCTGCGTCTCTCCTTGTTGCCAGCCATTCTGTTCTTGTAGAAGACTCTCTCGCGCTTCAATCTGATCTCGCCGACTCTCTTCATTGATTGTAGGACCTTTTCTGTCAACTCGCGGTTGGATCTGACGGGGATGTTGCGGCGTTGGGCGAATTGGAGGGTTGTGTCGACCACCATCTCCTTTCCTGCTTGCTTTCTCTATACAATAATCAATACCAATCTACTATAAGAAATTTCAGAAGAGCTTACGAATGCCTTGGTCCACTTAAGCTTTCTTGGGTTACTGGTTTTCATTAGGATATCGTCGAAGTTATAATCCACAGAAGTACTAACCGCTTCATTTTGAAGCTGAAGAATAATTAGCATATAGTTTAGAAGTGATAAATCCAGGAAGGATATCAATATCAATCTTGAAACTTACTTCTTGTGGCATTTACTGCGGCAGAAACGAAATAGTCCTAGAAAATATTAGACATTGCTCCGACTTCTATCCAGGACTTCTCATACGAGCATCGTTCTATGAATGATTAGCCTAACTCATTGACGGAGTTTTAGTAAACTTACTCGAACGAAAGTTATTCCTTTGCTAGGATAGCACTACCAGATAGAGTCAGTATTGTTTCCCGAACCGTGTGTGGCCAACGCCAGAAATCACATCTCAAAAGGACATGGTCTATGAGTTGTCTCTTGAATACTGTCCCATATTCTGACGGACCATAAGAAATTCTCCGAGGTCTTCAGCCTGAGCTGGCTCATTGTATCAAGATTTTTGATATCCCTAGACTGGGCATTCAAGTTCGGCTTGATTCAATGATTGAACCATTTATTGCCGTTACATGACTTCATGAATTTTGTTTCGAATGCCCCTTCAAATGCCACATTTCGACATCAGACTTGATTGTCCCTATTGAAATGACAAAACAGGTGAGCCGGAAAATATGCTAGATATTATGCCACAGCAGTAGACTCTTGTTCCTTTTTCTGCCTTTCTCTGGTCCCCTTGAGTAGTTGATCGAAAGGATCAGGCCTCGACCAAGCATCAAATCCAGAGACTATCGCTGTGACATAACAGGCTAACGCTTCGTAAGGATCGCATAACGCAAGGCAAAGCCAGGGCTGAGGAGCATCGGAAGCCTTAAAACCAGGACTGGCGCAGTGTTGTAGATTGCTGGGGGGTTTTCTTACAGGTTGACTACAGACTAATTGTGGTCAGTGAGTTTTTCTACATAGGCAGATGGGATTCTTACAGTAACACGTCTCGATTCTCATGTTGGCGGTGTTGGCGCAATCTTTCGTGTTTTTGCGAAATCTCTCTCAAATCTCGAAAAAATTATTGAGGGGACATTTGTAGGATAGATACACCAGGGTGAAGATAACAGAGCATTATGTGGGGCAAAATGAGTATTACTTGGTGGGTGAACCTAGCGAGAAAAGCGGTGAAAACTGGTTGCGGCTCGGAGTTGAGGATACAAAATCTTAATAGCTTAATTGCCATCAACTTCATTTTCCTTCCACAGAACAGTCACCTTTCAAGGAGCCAGCCTGAGATTATATTTGCCGATAACAGCCGCATCCCAATACTCAAGTTTTATCTGCAGAGCGAACACGATATCCTCTGACAATGGCTACAGTAGTTGCAGCTGGTGTGGGAATTGCCGTCGCAGCCTTTCTGGTACGCTTGCACGTTCACTGACTTTACAATATGCTAATCTCTTTCAAAGGGTAGAGCTGGATTGGTCGCTTTGAGGAGGGCAAAGGGTGAAAAGGTTGGAATGCTGGGGAAAGCATACTATAAAGGAGGGTTTGAGTCTAAGATGACCAAAAAAGAAGCTTCCCTCATCCTCCAGCTAAGGCATGCCGCAATCATGATCTGATTTAAACCTGATCCTAACTCACAACTAGCGAACGACAACTTACGAAAGAAAGAATCCGAAAAAACCACCGTACCCTCATGATGTTGAATCATCCAGATCGGGGAGGAAGCCCTTATTTAGCAACGAAAGTCAACGAGGCCAAGGAGTTCTTGGAGAAGAACGGATGATGAGTTGTTTACGGGAATTTTGTGTCTAATGTTGTACAAATAACGTGTATATTGAGGGCATCAGCGACGGCGTTTTTATGGTTTTATATGTGGCCAATCAGCATTTATAATGGATCTCTTCTCAGAAATACAACTTCAAACTCATCTACGGGACTACAAGGCACGGAAGACGTTTTCATCGATTACAGCATTATATTTCAGCTTGGTGGTATTGAACCCAAAGTGAATTCGAATTTCTTACATTCAAAATCTAATATCATTCGCAAAACTTAAGTACTCACACTTCACTGTCGATCACACTGCTTATTATAATAGGACTGGGAGCATAGTCCAAGTTCTACAAAAATTTCGAAAAGCATCTTTAGGCCGCTTACTCAGCTTGTCACTGATCTGCTCCGGGTTACCAACTGTAACCATACTTGCTGAATGTAATCGAGATCTTTATATTAGTCCATCGAGATGTGGCCAGTCCATAATTTTCCCCCATTAACAGGATCTGCCAATACCAATGTATATTCATGAGATACCAAAAGCACACCCTCTATTCCGGCATACAAGAAAGAATGGGACATTCTTTGTACCTTAAACCTTCATAGGTAGTGTATGAGCAGTAGCCAAACCCAGAGATAAAGCCATCATCATTCATTTGGCACTTTACTTCGATTTCCCAATGAAGAAATTAAGGATCTCCTGGCTAAAGAAGTACCCCAGCAACACTACCCGCTCATATTATCTGATAATATAGACTTCTTCATCAGCTGCTCCAGATTTGCGTGATTCTGTGAAAAATCAATACGAGGCTCCGGATTGCCAGATTGTATTGATTCATCCAATAAACTATCACTCGGAGCTTGCCAGGAACTCGCTGATATAGATTGCGACTGCAGGATAATATTAGGATTTCTTATCTCAAAAGTAATTCGGAATACTCACTGCTTTCAGTAGTCTCGTTGCCTGCTTTGGAGAATCTATTTTTTGTCGACTGTGCTTCGTAGTTGCTGGAGTAGGGGCACATGGGGTAATGGGAGCTCCTCCATCATTATTCTCTCCTCCAGAACTCCAGCCTTCCTCCTTTTCCCAAGCTGGTAGTGTAGCTTCCTTGATTTTTTCGGCTACTCGCGTTCTCATCTCTTGCTCCTTCATTTCTTCTTGCTTTTGCTTATCTAAAATATGCTTGATGGCGATTCTGATCATGGCTTGAAGAGTGTAGACAGCATCGTTTCCAGCGTTATGTAAGTTCCATCCGGTAATATCGAGCTCTGAAAGAACGGCACCTTAGATGTATTAGTGATTTTTCTAGCTTGTATGGGTGAATATGCGGATTTTTACCTAGATTTCTAGCATTTGCTTCATGCTTCAGCACTCGCCACATGGAAGCCGTGTCTATGATTTCTAGCAAATTTGAGAGGTTGTAAACATTGTAACCAATCTTCTGCAGGTATGCAATATCAGCTCCTGTATCATGACCAACAAGCACGATGTTACGCTTGGGTACATCATTTTCTTCGGGTAGTTCACTCGGATTTGAGAAAGGCGGTTTGAAGCAAGTTGAAATGATGTGTGGTGCATCCTTCAGGTCAATGAATTCACTAGTACTTTAAGAACTTTAGCAAATGCTCAACCCAGAACCATCTATCACTTACCCAAACTCAAATCTGTCTGCACAGCCATGTACAAAATCAGTGTTATGTACATGTTTGTATTCATTAATTCGGAAATGACGAGCACGAATTGCACTCATCCAGTTGATTCCGCATTTTCCTGGTGTTGAATTTTGAAGATCCTTTGTATCGAGAGTAGCAACACCAATCTCAGTAATCTGGCTAGCATTACGCTCGTTAGCTTCAACCTAAATCTAATTAGTATATATAGGTTGCCTTTGTTTCAAGAATGACTTACATCAACACATATGAACACTACCGATCTTTCTTGCTCATATGGCGGGGATATATCTAGGTCGAATTTGGTGGTAGATTCAAGTTTGGCGGCAGCAGCTTGAACAGAAGCATCATAATCCTTCCAAATGAGGCCAGAATTTTCTAAGCTAGTTCTGATTGCCCCCATCTGCTTCTCACGCCCAGCTTCACGAATTCCAAGGTAACGCTGTACTCTCTTTATTGAATGATTCCAGCTCTGTTGCTGAGCAATCCGTGTAGTCTTTTGCTTTTCTTTGGTAGCAGCTTTCTTTCCTTTATGGGCTCTAGCCATCATATCAATCTTGTCTTTGAACGCAGCGATTGATCTCTGGGATGGACCTACTTTGGGTCAGCTGGGTAGTCATTCCATCGGAGCCATCCAAAATTTGTGATAGATTGCAACCATATGATCTCATCAATGACCATAGTAAATCGAGCAAGATTTCCGACTGAATTCTCAAATTTCAGGTATCATTACTAACAATGGGGCCTAACAGTACCGGAAATCTACTCACCTCCAACAGCAGTCACTTCATCATTCAGCTTGAAGTAACTTGGTGGACAAGCATTTATTAAGCCCTCCGCCATAGTTTTACTATTAGCTCGACCCAAGTAGCGTGGCCTTGGAGTGCTATTGTCTTCGAATGTGACCTTGAACTGGGAATTATTTTCGGTAGGAACTACTAAGTTTGTATCTAGCTTTCGGTTGATACTATCCAGGAAGTGCTCTAATTGCTTAGTGGGTACTAGAATTAAAGGAGACTGGTGAGCATCAATGTTATAAGAACGGTACAGATAGAAACTTTGAGTAGTAGTGTCAGAGTTGGCATGTCATGTATGAGTAGGTGATACTGACAAGTCCCAAGATCGCTCATATACTCTGCGGTAGTCAAAAAACTCTTGAGCAACTTTCGATCTGTTCGCTTGCCCGATATTGATGTATGGGTAGCTCTTAACGACTCGCCTGAAAACGTAGAGTCAGTGAGAGCCACTAGGTCTGGTTTGGGTTTGTCACAAATCTTGAGCCAATAAATGCATCACTTCATCGACAATTAGACTACTTACCAAGGACAGAAACTCTCGCCCTCCTCGCACAATTGTCCTTGTCTGAGCAAGCAATCCTCAGAACTTATAGCAGCTACTTTTATATATTAGTATAAGCTCAGCCTGTACAATACCTATCTGGGCAAAGATACCCTCTATAGGTTCGATTAGCGGAACTGTATTCGCTCTAGCCCGACCTCCGCTAGTAATGATCTCATCGTCATCTGAGTCTCTGGAAGGTTCAGTCAGTATTTGTGAGCCCGAGACCCGTAAGATAATGCACGAGGTTTGAACCGTGAGAACAAAGGTACTTACGATCCTTCGTATATGTTCTTAGCTTTTGTCCATTGAAAAGACCGGACGTCAACGGTGCTAGCGTCCTTCGGAGCACTGTTCGTGTCCCCAGGTGATCCCGTTGGCTCAGTTGCGGTATTCATCATCTGAGCATATGGTGGGAGATGGAAGATTCCAGTGCGATGTGATAAAGAGTGTGTTGATCTGTAAAAAGGAGACGTGTGGCCAATGCCTTGTTATATATACGATCATTTGACGGATTCTAAATTCACTTCTCAACTATAACAGTGAATTTCGTATTGGTTTAGTTGGTGAACAAATACGGAAGGCACGTTGAGTCGTAGCACGTGCGTAATGAATTCCCCAAAAATGGTGGAACTTTTGGCTAGAGATTTCTTCTAGTAGATTTTTCGATGACCTTGTAAAGGATATTGTGTAAAAGGAATCATTTTGCGTGTTGGTTGAGCTTAGGTGAAATGTAGGTAGGTAGGTAGCAAAACTCAGCTAAGCGAGCAACTCTCTAATTTTCAGATGGTAGCAGAGATAATCGACGCCATTGGTTTTGACACATTACGAACGTGACACGGTTAAGGTTTGATCAATATATCGTCGTAGTGTTGCTGGTTGATCAGGTTTTATTACCTGTTTGAACAAAGTACAGATACTACCAGTAATATATGAGCAGAACCACCCTAAAAGGTTCAATTTGCAGTGCACTATTTGTATCAAATTACACGCGAGAGATATGATTTGTTTCCAGAAATCTAGCTCAGATTTAAAGCTTCATTCTTTCCAGTTTCTTCAAGTGAGGCTGAATTATCAAACATGTAGCTTATATGTGTTAACACAGCTTAGCAACGTATTAGAAAATTGTGGTATCTCAAAGTTAAGCTAAACTAATAGAGCATTTTCCTAGGTTACAAAGCTAGGCATACTTGAGGGTAAGATTTGCAATGTGATTGACTAATATTCTACAAATAACTAACCCATCAATTGCCTGATATCTTCGGGAGGCCACCTAACTTGTGCAAAGCTTAAGCATCTTTTAATGCTCTGCAGAAACTTTCTTGTAATCTCATCTCCCATAACATGTCCCTTTTCACTCTCACCGATCTTCTCTCGGGCACTACGCTCATGAATTCCAACCATGGTAACTCCAATGGGCCAAGCTGCTTTTCCTATACTCAAACGTAGATAGCCATCATTGGCATCAACATAACGTCTTTCTTGAGCCGCTTTGACAATCTCTACGATAGGCTTCAACACATCTATGTCGACATCTGCATTTTCAAATTTCCGAAATAGCTGGCCTTTGTTAGTCCTAGATATATAAAGCAAATGAGAATAAATAATGACTTACTGGTGTCATATTTTCTTTGCTCTGTACCATAGCATTGAACGCAGCTTTACTTGCAAAAGTATCCCTCTTTTCTTCCTGGGCAAGCGCTCTCTCCCACTCTGCCAGAACCATTGTAAAATATGAAGCTAGCTGTCTAAACAGATATTTCTTCCCTTCATCATCCTCCGGAACCGCCTCAACCTTCATATCTTTCTCATCTACCAATTCCAGAGACGTTGGAATTGGACCTGTCGTCATCACAATGCTGACTTTCTTATATCGTTTCAATCTTTGCTTATGACTCTCCCCAAACAACTTGGCCGGGTGTCCCGCTTCTCTTAGACGCGCAATAAGCTCTTCATCCTCAATGTCATCCTTCTCCACCTCCTCGCTCACTTCCTTGATTAACTCTGGCAAACCCAATCTCTTCCGACGTGCTCTATCTTCCTCAGCCTCCTGCTCCTCTCTGCGTTGTCTCGATTCCTCGGCCAGCCTTCTCCGTTTTTCCTCTCGTGCCTTATTTACTTCTGCTTCTTCATCTTCTCGTTTACGTTTGTTTGCCAGCTTCGCTTCCTTTTCCGCTTCCAGAGCTCGTTGTTCGGCGAGATATTGCGCCCGTCGTTCTGCTTCTATTTCGGACCGCTTCATGTATTTTTTGGCAGGCTGGTTGGATGCTGTGGTAGGTTTGGCCTTGGAGATGGCATTCGACATTAAGGACTCGAAATCCATGATTGTAATGATCGTTTATATTGGTAGGGTGGTGTTGAGATAAGGTCCTATGCTTAATTGCGACCGAAATTTACCTCCGGATTGGTCGCATACGAAATTCGTTATGTTTTCGAAAGTTGTAATAGGCTAGGCTTGGTTCTTGCTTTCGGTAAGCCTGTTGAGATAGGTGTTTGAGTGTGTTGAGGTGCTGGTTGTTTGCAGATCAAAAAGTTGTTGTTAGGTAAATCGCCAGGCTGAGAACAATCGTTTCGAGTCAACACCTTTTTTTGCGCCGGAGCATCAACAGCTACCACAACAACCAGCATCACCTTCATAAAACGCTCCTATCCACTACAGTCGAACCCTAGAAATATGGCTTCCGCTCCGGGGAAAATCGATCGTACAACACAGACTCCGTTTCTGCTAAAGCTCTTTTACAGAACCGGGGCTTATCACAGGTAAAGTTCTTCAGCCTCGTCAAGTCCAGCCGTCTAATATACATATAGAGTGGATGAATTCTCCCCAAATGGCGACCTACCCCCCTTTATCCAAGTCTACACCTGGCCAACATGCTCCTTGAGAGAACTATCTCATCTTCTTACAACCGCATTACCTACTTTGCTCCCAGATCCGGCGATTGGTACACGCCTCGCCTTCCGCCTCATTTATGCCGATACTCGTAGTTCGGGCGCAGGCTCAGGTCCGGGACGGTATATGACGAAGGAATTGGGTAGTATTGTAATTGGAGATGGTGGCCCAGGTATTCTACCAGATGAGGAGGAAGCTGTTATTGTAGCGGGCGGACAAATGGCAGGATCTTTAGGTGGAGAGCCAGAGAAGACTTTACAAGATGTCAAATTTGTGGTTGGTGACTACGTCTCTTGTGCTATACTACCTGTGCAAGCCAACGGGAGTGTTGCGCCGCATCCAACTGGGCCTGCGAGAGGAGGAGGCTATGGATCTGGTAGAGGAGATTATGGCTTTGCAGGTAGAGGAGGATCCATGGGACCTAGAGAAAACGGAGGGGGATACAGAGGTAGAGGAGGCCCTAGAGGTGGCTTCGGCCAGGGAATGGGGGCCGGGGTGCCCAATGGAGAATGGAGAAGAGGTGAAAGAGTCCCAGAAGGACCATCTGCCGGGAGGGGTCGTGGTTATGGTGGCGGGGGTGGATTTGGAGGTGGGCGAGGAGGTAGATGGTAAGAAGAAAAATTTGTAACACCATGTTTTAAGTAATTGGTCCTGGCGTTTAGTCTATCTCTCGGCGTGTTTCTTTACGCTGGTCTTTTAAAAGGTACCTTCAGCTAACATAGTCCTGTCAATGGAAACTAATTAAGATCTACCAAAGACCAATTTAAGCTTTCTCAAATTGGCCTGTAGCAAGCGGTTATTTCAGACTTTGCGAGCATTCTGAGTATGCGGATACAATGTCGTAATCTATGCCAATCGAGCAAAAAGAGCCAGTCACCCTCACTAAACTGTGACGTTAGAGACTTTTTCCCATATCTCATGGTTGAACAATAATGCTCCAAAATCAACAAAAACACCCCCTCCAAATGTCGAACGATCACGTATCCAGATAAGATATAAGCTGTAAGAGCTTGAATTGGCAATCGTCTCATTCTGAAGTCTTCCTATGTACAATATTCCCTTCCCAGATCCTTTACACCAGCACCTCGCCCCTAAAATTCTTTGATAGGATCACCTCTGCGCTTTCCTCTCATGTTCCATTTACCCTGCAAAAGTCAGTATCTTCTCTTCGGCTGGAGAAATCGAGTACACATACATCCGTAGTATAAGCCAAATACCCAATCAGAGCCGGAAACGCAACAACGTATGCGAATGTAATGCGAGCAGTCCGACCAGTCCATCTGAAGTACTTGTGACGATTGGTCCACATATCTAT
>Ga0247807_10001291_pt1 | contig 14809 bp, 9 predicted proteins | sample UWRJL074202C1_FD_179931 | JGI IMG/M metagenome (GOLD analysis project Ga0247807, IMG submission 179931) | Plant litter microbial communities from Arlington Agricultural Research Station in Wisconsin, United States - UWRJ-L074-202C-1 | ecosystem: Environmental > Terrestrial > Plant litter >...
AACTCAACAAGTGGGAACCCGCGCTACGAAGATTGTGTGAATCAAAGTACTGGACCAGGCTTTGGACTTTTCAAGAAGCGTTATTATCCCGCCGTAAGATCGTCTTCTCCGGCACGGATATCATCGAATGGGATACCGTTGGAACATTGCTCCGAACAGCCAGCTCTGGGAAATATAAAAACTCAAACAAATCGCTGCTGATGCCAATTCAATTTCACACGTTAGCGACAAATAGCCCCATGCTTCACCTTCTTCTTGAGAGGAAACATACCTTTATTGCCGAGCGGGTGGATAAAACATTCACACAAAGTCTGTCACTGGAAATATCTCGTATCTTATCTCTCTCTTCTGAACTTAAGACTACGGATCCACGAGATAAGATACTCGCTTTAATGGGCCTGATGACAACTCTCAAGATCGAGCCATCGATCGACTACTCCAGGCCGATGGCCTTGATCTTGGCCGATACTATAATTGCATTTAACAAGACCTCCTGGTTAAGTCATTGGGAATCCAAGCCTGAGGAACCCACTTACGACTTCCTGGAAAAGGGGTCTGCCATCTCTAGTTATCGTGTCGCTGCAAAATCTCCCGTTTCCAAAAGAAACAATGAAGAGGGGAATTATCCAGAAGTATTGATGAAGCGAAAAAGACTGCAAGCTATACACTGGTCGTATCCAGTTCATAGCCGCTTGCTCATGTCGAACGCATTTGTGCCCGTTGGGACAGACATATCTCCTGGTGAAAGAGTGAATCGTGAACAGCAAGAATATCTTGATTGGTCCGAAGATGACAACTGTACCAATTCAATGGCGTCTCCTTCATCTTCAAACGAGTCGGACGAAGTAGACTACCGGTTGTTGGTCCGCTCACTAGCTAAGTCACTCTTGACACGCAGCCGGGAGTCGCTTGCATACAGCGTCTCAGTTCAGTTGGCTCCATTCATGAACTTATGTGCTCCAGATGAGAAGAGCAGTCTGGGCCAAAATCTTTCATCTGGTGGCAATGAAAGAATCAAAGATCAAGGGGAAAGCAGCAAAGGAAAAAGAACTAAGAGTCGGATTGCACCCAGAAATCGAAAAGAGTATAGCGACGATGAGAGCGACCAGGAACATCCAAAGAAGAAAAATAAAATGACCGATTCTGTTGAACTTGAGAAGCTACTAGCATGTCCCTTCTACCAAAGGAACCCCCATAGGCATCCTATCCACCGCTCGTGCAGTGGTCCAGGCTGGGCTTCGATCTCTAGACTCAAGCAAGTCCCTCGCCTCAAATCCAATGGTTATTACTAACGTAATAGGGAGCATCTCTACAGAGCGCACTTCACGCATCGTTGTCGGAGATGCAAGACGAGATTTGAAAATGCTTCTGAGTTAGAGATTCATTATCAAGATCCCGTCCCATGCAATGCATCACCAGTTACCAATGATCCAATGAACGGATTCGGCGAGTCGCAGCGTGAAAACTTAAAAAACAGACGCGTCCAGGACTGGAGGCAAATATATCTAATTTTGTTCCCTAACGATGATGAAAGATCGATTCCATCGGAATGTGGGTGGTCTATATCCCTTGTTGAAACTATAATCCTAACATATTCAGATTACTCAAACATGGTCGTCATCTCTAACATCCTCGATCAATTTCAGCGCCACTATCAGCAAGAAGCTGAACGACTGCTTCCGGAACGTCTGAACCTCATCCTGGACGGGTACCTCTCTGGCCATAGAACAACATTCCAGGATAGCATCTTGGCTATGATTAATGAAATTCACAATACATTAATTCAGTCATTTAGGCAGCGGATAATTGGAGTGATTGTCGAGGATACCGAACCAGTGCTTCCTGGAAATTCTTCGGTGGTGACACCCTCAAGGTTTGAGCCGAGCCTGAATAATCCGGCAAGTTTCTTCTTGGAGTATCTAAACACTATTAATGATGATGTCAATCAATCTCACCAGCTGAGTACCCATCTAGGGTTCGACTTGAGCGGCTTCCCCAGCCCTGCCCTGCACGGGCAGTCTAGCGGGCATGATTATGATATCCACTCGTCTCAACCACAACCTTTGCCTGCAATTAGTGACGGTGACGTCAATACCTTTACATTGGTGGATAATCCAAATGTGAGCAATGCGAGAGGGGTAGAAGAAGAACTCAAACCGAGTGAAAACTATAAGGGTAGCGGAAACAACGAGTGGACGTTGCTTGATGAAACTGAAGAGGCGAGCTCATAAACCAGTCTGACCAATAAGAAAAGAGATATCAAGAAAGGATTGAGGCGATCGGAATGCGGAGGAAACAAGTTGAATAGTTCCAATAGGATATACAGTTTAATTTAAATGTGCAAAGCATACGTTGACGGTGAATGTGACAACCGTCTCTGGATAACTACAAAATTAGACTGTTTTTCGAGTAAACGCAAGGATAACAACCGAGCTCACAGACTATCTATCGTCGTACATATTTGTAAGCAAGTACCTGGCTCATGTCAAAACAGTGCAGATTATAGTGGAAAATAAAAATACGACATCTTTATTATCTTCGTTTCAACGAGATCGAATTTCCACCGGGAGCCCAATCTGAGACCCACTCAGTATCTCTGTAGGCCACCGAGTTTCTCAAAAAGAAAGCCATTAGGATGTACTGTGTTCAGAGCAGTGTACAGATTACGAGCTACAACCTTGCCATACGAGGAAGGACGCAGGTGGTGCGCGACTTTGAGAATAGCATACGACGCTGAGTTGAAGATAAATTGAATGTTTGAATCAGCGTGTAGCTTTAGCATAAGTCAAACCACCGCCCTTGCGCCTCCCCAGCTTTCAACATCTTAAATGCCTCACCGTACATAAGTCCATGTATGTAGGACTCCCCCATGAGATAGTACATATCACGCTCATCTCTCGTCGGACGTAGAATAAGGAGAGTTCTTCCACCATATAGGACGCAAATAATGTCTCCTACCTTCATGTGTATGGAGCCGATGCCAATGTATCCATCACTTGTTGTGAAAAAGTTGGAATCATGGATGTGCTTGGTGAAAAGCTGCCTAGGTGGAGCTTTGGAATTGGTCCAAAGACTCTCCAGGTCTTCTTCACCATATAGTTGAGCGCTCCCGTCATTTTTGGCATAGCCGGCTGTAAGAGTTTTGGCCAATGCGTCCCGAAGTAAGTGATCGTTGCTGTATCTCGCGGCCATACCAGGATTGTTCAGCACCATCAGCGTAAGCTCCTTGACATTATCGTCTCTTATTCGGTGCGTACACGCAACTTCAGAGACCTGGAATCCTCTGAGTGAAAGGATATTGGGGGTTGCCGTGTTGCCAATCTGGGGTGGAAGCCCACTGCTGGCATTCCAGGGGGGAAATTCTTCATCTTGTAAATCTGTAAATGTTGTCTCTAGCATACTCAATAAATCCCAGCGTGGTATCCAAGATGGAAACTCTCGGTCTTCTGCTGGGTCTGGAGGTGTTATCCAATCTCCATTGTCAAAACAAAGCCCTTGATTCCTTAGCATGACATTCAGAGATGCATTTGCCTCATGACTGTCCATTGGTAGTGTCAGACAATGTCGAAGACACTCCTGATATACTTCCTTAATCGGCTTCGTATAGTCGACTTTAATGGGATTATCTTCGCGTCCTATTCCCTTTAGGAACATTGAATAAAACCCAAGGAGGGCGTATATCTGATCACGTGGGTCAGAGGCTGCCATTGCAGTTGTACCTGTCAACATCCGGGCAAGTGACACTCCTCTCTTGCCTATCGTAAAGACAAACGTTCGAGAGAGGGTAACGAACTGTAAGCCAGTAGAGTTGAAATTAAAATAATGCTTTTGCATTACCCAGATCGTGAATTGTTGGAAGTCACGATAAGACACCTCGTGAGGACCCAGTATCATTCGAGCATCGTCTCTTGCAACTTCTTGCAGGACCCAGACTCTTTGAAACCATTCATGTTGAAGGAAAGAATTGAGCTGGCCCCAGATTTGATCATCTGGAGCTGGAAGATCTTCACGCACGGGATATTTGGGATTGCTTCCCATGTTGAACGGACGTTCCAGGTCGTATTCCGGCTCATTTCTTGCCACAACTGCGATTCTCTTAACAAGTGCAAATACGTCCGCAGCATATCCTGGATCTTCTCCCATCCAAACCACCACATCAGCTGCTGCATCATAAATCTCCTTCATAAAATGGACCTGGTTAGACCGTTCGACTAGGTCTCCCTGGTTGATGCACAGCGCATCAACCCAAATTCTTCTTACTCCTGCCTTGTCGTCTCTGCCAGCAACCCTTTCAATGTCGTCTATTTTATCATCACTAGGGTATCGAAGGCGGGTAAGAGCAAGCGCAAGATTTGGGGTGACCTCTATGGAAACTCCATTGCACGTGACATGCTTGCGGGGATGTGATGGCCCCCAAACGTAGGAGAGCGCCTCGTAGTCCAGCGCATCCTCAAGGTCGACAACTTCGATCGTGCAGTGAATGGGTTCGGAGGGTGCCGCCGGATGGATATTGAGTAGCCGTATGGACTTCGGACGCGTGAGCGGAAGAGATGCATATAAAGTGGCGGTGTAATCACATGGAGTCCATTGCTCGGGTGCAGGTGCAGAGTCAACGGGAACAGACATTGTGCTGATCTAGAGTCGAATGGCTATTTAATGATGGTCGTTAAAATGATCACTCATGTGACCGTCCCAGGCTAGAGGGTACGCCGGATTTGAAGAGGAAGAGCTGAAGGGATTCAACCGTCACGTCGTAAGGTTAAAAGAGTAGACATCATAGCGAAAAGGGTGATTCTTTTGACATTGATGGAAGTTCATTGATGGCATTTCAAGGTGCTTTAAAGCTTTCATTTGACAAAGTGGGGGCTGCATGCAGGATTCGAGTAGTTGTTGGTGATGCCTACTAAACAATGATATCTTGTTGGTAGACTGGGGCCTAAGTCTGCCTGCAGCAACGCTGGACTTGAAAATGATGCAGCACTTTCAGAGGGAGGTTGTGGTTAAGTAACAGGAGTAATTCAACTGTGGCGTTTTGGTCTGTGGCGCTTTGATAAGTCAAAATTAATTCCAAAGTGCGGCGTAGCGATGGAGCAGGCATGCTAGACAGCTACAACCTCTCAACAACTCGATATCCGTACGTGATTGGGCAATAAATTGGTTGGTTTTGTTGCTGGTAGTTTGGTAATTGTCGACTCATTCTGAATATGTGGCACACCTAAGTCGTATCACGTAAGTGCTAATTGTATTCGTAGTGTAATTCGTGATGTTGTATTGACTGCGTACGGGGTGTTGATGATATCCCCAGAATGAAGATCCACAGGGATCATGTGACTATAGCGCGAATACGCATATTGAAAATATACCGACAGTAACAGAAACGAGACTTTGTTTACGCTACATGACGACTAAAGATGAAAATCTGGATAGAGCCGCGCGCTGAATATGATTTCTTCCTTGGAAGTGAAGCTACTTACAACTTCTCAGAGCCAGCACCTCTACATATCTCCTCTAGTAAAGCACATGTTTGATGAGAAGTTATTTTATATTGAACGAGCTCATAGATAAATAGAGATTAGGAAACATTCGATGAGTGTTATCATAACAAAAACAAGGCAAGAGTCGTTCTTATTCAATCTGAACTCATATATTATGCTGAAATAAGGGGGCAAAAGCGGGCGAATTGTCATTGGGTGCTTAGGCGAAACCTTTCCATGGGTCTTCAATTCATCCGACTCCGAGTGTTATACTCTCAGAAATAGCATCTTGCCCTTCTCATTCATCAATCCCTTTTCTATTCACTAAAAATGACCCTGATAGAGGCCTCGCAAGAAAATAACCATCGCGAAGAATCTGCTCTGGCATGTCATCGCTGTAAACGGTTCGTCCTACCCGCTTACATGGTCCCATCCAATGCCAAGAGAACGACAAGCTGACACGTTCAAATAGACGTAAAATTAAGTGGTAAGTCCAGCCAGAAAGCCACCAGTGACTCATTAGTGACCCTATGATCCGGAAGTAATCGAACATTGCCATCGTGCCAGAACTGTATAGACCGGCAATCACAATGTACATACCCGCTCACAGCCGAGAAACCCGGGCCGAAGCCGGGTATGTACGCCACTCCCGAAGCTCGTGAACATGAGCAAAGAGTCAGAGCTGATATGTTCCTAGGTGCAAAACACAGCAAGAAAATACTGATACAGCCAGAAGCCCAGCCACTACCTGAATACATAGAAGATATGGGCAGGCAATTCCCAGACGTGGATACCCAACCGCCGGAGGGTCAGCAACCAATAGAAAATCTACACCTCGGTTGGGAACAGCTTCAAAATACGAATTGGCTGGAAATGACACGGGATACGCGATATCAGCCAGTACATAGACCGACGAGGCTTCAGAGTTCTTTCGCGCTGAGTGAGGTAGAAAGGGAGGAGATTAGAAGGTGGGAGAGTAAGTTGAATAGGGGAGAGTATGCAGCGAAGGAGTCAATTTTTTGTCAGGGACTCCATCACGCGCTGAACTGGTGAAGTTGGTAAGTTTTAATGTCTGTGATCGGTAGTTAAGATGGTAGTTCACATGTAGTCCAAAGTTTAGGCGCTATCATTAGAATTAATGGTGAGTGTTTGATTTATGGAACTGATGTAGTAATATTGTTGATGGGTATTAATTTAGGTATTATATTATTGTAATTAAGGTTGGCGTTTTAATCATTTCATTAAAAGGCCTACTTTTCTGTGCCCAGAGTCCGCTCTAGGCTTTCATCCCTCGATCCAACCAAGACAAGCATTCTAAACGTCATATATCATCATCACCATCTCTGACTACCATACAGCACGCAGTTGCATCCAACAAGCACCACCCCACCGCCTTCACCAGTCTCTTCAATATCTCAAACTTTCCAACTACCTCTGCGCTTACGGATATCGCACGTAAATACTGAGCGTGCTGGCCCAGCAGCACCGAACGTTGCAATTTCCCTTGTTCGGTAATTGGTAGCGAGCTGATGTCCAGACTCCGCAACCGCGGCTGCTGGTCGACAGGCAGAGAAGGCGTGGTTCGTAAGCGTGTTCGGAGATTACAGATGGCAACTGCGCGGGCCATCGGTTCCAACACCACATTATCCTTGGAATCGGAAGCTGCTGGAGCCTCCGACGACGAAGAAGTGGCTTGTGAGCTGGCAACTTCTGGAGTGAGATACAGCGATTCGATATCGTGCATGCTCAGCTGACTCCCAACTCGTAATTCTTTTAATTGGGTAACCAGGCGTCGTAGAAGAGGCACGTTCTTTGCCGTCATCAGAGAATCGCGTAGATCTAAGCATTGCAACGTTGAGGGTGCTTTGGATAGAATCCGAGTCACATCCTCCTCCAACATGGGATTGATTGCTGGGTCAGTCGCTGCATAAAGAGTATCGAGCGTCTTTGCCGCAGGATGTTCGGCTACAAATGATGCAATACCGGCGCCAGAAAGAAACAGGCAGTTGCTGATGCTCAGTGTAGTGAGCCGAGCAGTGGATGGGATGGTTAACAGAGCCTGATCGGTGATTTGGGTGCGTGATACCATAAGCGTCTTGAGCCTGGGAAGTTGTGGTAAGATTGTTTCAAAGACGACTTGCGGGATGCCGTAGCAGTTCTCCAAGTTGAGATGGGTGATTGAACTACTTATGTTGAAGCCTGGGAGGCTGCACAATGCCGCAAAATCCGCTCCGAAGGTCGGTGTATTACAATTCTCAAGATCGATGGTCTCCAAGTAAGCTAGCTGAGAGAACATACAGACCAGAACTTGTTTGTCGAGATACTGATATAGGGCTGGCTGAATCTTGATTTCTCGCAGCAGAGGTGTTAGACGGAAGAGCTCGGGTATTGGGTTAGCTATCTTTTCGTCTGAGAAATGAATGGTTCTCGAAGTTGGACCAAGATCCAGTGTCCTGACAAGTGTTCCCAAATTAGGATGGCATCGGAGTTGTGTCAGAAATTTAGTGAGCGTTGAGGGTCCTGCAGTGGTGACGTTGCGGTACATGACCGGGAAGGTTGCGGTATGGAGTGTCCGCGAGGTGAGGAGGCATGGCAAAGAATTTAGTGGTGGCTTCTTTGATCGTCGATTTATATCGTTTGGATCTATTTAAAAATATAATCAGTCAATGTCGAATAACACGTGCTGTGACTTGGATATGAGTTCTTACATTTTATGTAGCTGGTTGACTGGTCAGGGAGTGTTACAAAAATAAGGATTCTCCGGAGTAGTTCTGCTGGTAGACGCTCCAGAGGGGAGTTGCCTGCGTCCATTTTGAGGTCTGAGAGAGACATGATTGCTGTAATAATCACTCATATGATGGGAATGTCGGACGAAAAAGGGGCTGACTCGCTAAACGACTTTGCAAAATATGCCTTCACCAAAACATAGCCTCCAACGACCTTATATACCTTTGCACGCCACAAGTAGCAATATGATTCACGAACCCCTTGGCGTCTGAGTTTCCCAGTATTCCAACATATGTCGTGCTAATTCTCCAGCGTCACGCGTGTTCCAGTCTTCTTAGCCCGTCCACCGTGAGTTACTATGACATTGCCCCTATCCGCCAAGCCCATCCCCGCAGACACCCTCACCAATGTCCGCCGTGCGTTTTCCGCTTTTATAAATCGTGCACCAGAATTGGTGCATGATTGAGTAACAAACTCTGTCGAGTCGTACCTGAGACTCGCTTGTTACCCCATAGTTTGGAGTCTGCCATATTGTATCACACCTCGTGGGCGACGCATTACGGCTGTTACGTAAATCCCATAATAAACTGATGAATCGGGTTGGGCGGACCAAGCGAGGCAAGGAAGGATTTTATAGGCCGAGGCACGCCAAGTAACTTTGCCGAGTCTTTTCGTTGCACGTGTGGAGGGAACCCCTTTTCCCTGTTTGACTTTCTCCGAAGAACGAGTTTGCAAAGCAAATAAATATACTTCAGATCCTTCTCGTCTGATCTGAGAGGTTCTCTGTTGTGCTATTATTCTGTGTTTTCTTGGTAATCTTGGAGGGACAAGCAAATTGCACGGATAATTATACTTTTACAGCTGCCCACACGCGACATAAGTGTAACAACGTTCGTGATCAGCTGCTTGTGGCATTCAACCGCACCATACAGTACAGTTAGTGGCGCTGAGTTGGAATACTCTTTCTTTGACGGAATTGAAGAAATAAAAAAAGATATTTCTGGCCAAGTTCAAACCGACTTTCGTTCGTGGAAGCAATATAGCACTAAAAATAGCAAGAGTCTGTGATTGTAAGAATATGAAGGTCACGTAAGGATGAAATCATGATTAGAGTTCTGGAAGGCTCACAATATTCGGGTAACGAGTCACTTCACCTGCGGGGCCACCACCTAATAATAAGCTGACGGCATGTCCCCTTTTTTTTAAGCGAACTAGAGCATGCATCCTTAGCAGTTTCCCCGCAAATTCAAACCCAGCATTAAATAAAGTACTCTCCACCAAGAGCTGGAAGCTTAGACAGTAATTTTAAACCAAAACGATGCCCTCGGCTGGAAACTCCATCCCTTCACCGTCCATTATACCATGCACATATGTATCACCCACCATCCTCCATGTTTTGCTGTCACCATCACCATTTGGGCCTCTAATGATGAACGGCACCTGTCCACCTTCTAGTACCGCAATGGTATCTCCCACTTGCGCATTACGCGGAGCAAGCCCGATCAGACCAGCTTCTTCGTTGGTGAGGAAGAAACGACGCATGCTCGTCGTGATGGAAACATCATTGACATAATTGCCCAGCTCGTTCAGTGATACTCCTAAGTCAGGGTCAATATCTGACATTTTCAAAGCTTCGCCATTTTGGACGTCGATCCATCTCCACCAAGCGTTATATACCTTCCGGATCTCATCTGCATTATGAAGTCGGTGATGCTGAAATGGGGCGATGGCTCTTGTCACCGAGGCAGAGATTGTCAGTAAGTATGCGTCCTCGTATGGTACAGATTGGAAATTCTTGAAAAAAATCTGTTGCTCAGAGCCAGTACTCGAGGGGTAGGCTCGATTTTTATTGGCGTCCACGTTTGCAAGATTGTGCCATGATTTCAGGACTGCTATTTCCCGTGGGCCCAGCGCTGATTCACGAGCTTCTCCAAGCGTCAGAATTGTTCCAATGATATGAGCTTGGACGTGGAGCTGTCCATTTCCTTTATACATTCCTTTAATCGGGGAGTGGACCAGCTCTCTTGAAGCTGCATACATGACGACGCGTTCGAGGCGCACGTGTAAGTCTCTGAAGTTTTCATGAGTTCCCTCAGCCGTCCAGTTTGGAGCCCAGGATGGAAGTCCTTTCATTTCATCACCAGGGCTTGCAACTGGGAAGATCAGGCTCAGAACTTGCAACCCACCTGTTCGCTGCAGGAGCTCCACGGTTGCATCCTCGAAAACCTCTTGCGTCGATTTGTTATAATCAGGATCCACCAGTCTCGCATGTACTCCGCTACTTGCTAGTCCCAGTAGGCTGTATATCTTATCACGAGGATCTTTACATTTACGCTCTCTGTACAAGGATATCAACTCCAAAAGGTTGAGACCTAAGTATCCCACCCTCTCCGGAACTGTATCTTGACGGTATGTGTTCAACATATACACCATGGTAAAGCATTGTAAGCTGCGCATCACATTGAGGCCGACACTCATTCCCATGTTGTAACAACATGAAGTTCCGTGTCTCAAAAAGTTCTGTGCAGCAGCAAACAACGCTGGTGCTTGGAGCTCGTGAGATCCGTGAAGAAAAGTAAGTGAGGAGGGGAGGATGCTCTCTTGTACAGTCCAGGCCCGGTGCCACCAAGGGCCGTTAATGACTGATTTGATGGAGGAGGACCTCTGCTCGCTGAGATGTTCTGGATCAAGTGGGGTTTTAAGTGTACGATCCCAGTGTCTCGTTTCGTCAGCCATTGCTTCAATACTAGTGAAGGCTTGACTGGTATCAGGTGTTTCCTGGCCCAACCAGACTACCACACCAGTGCAGAGCTTATAAATATCCCCCATCTGACCAACTTGATGGGTGCGTTCACTGTTATCATCTTGGTTGATGCAGATAGCATCGACCCAGATGACTCTTGACCTGTCTGGTCTCCGTAGATGCTGGAGGGCGTGTTTGAGGTTGACAGTCACGCCTACAGAAAGCTCGTCAAGCGTTATGAGTTCACGAATGCTTGATTCTCCCCAAACGTACGATAGAGCCTCATAAGCAGGGTTGTCGTCAAGACATACTGTCTGGAGAGCGCAATGTATGTTCTCGCCAAAAACGCCGGGTTCAATCACAACAACTCGAATCTCACGGCGGGAGCGATCGAGCGGCTTGTACATCATTCTGGCGTGCGATGAGAGAATAATGGTGATGTGTGTTTCAAGCTTTTTTCGACGAAGAATGCAGCTGAATACCATAAATAGATCACGAGTCTCTCATCGTTATACCTGAGAACTCAAGCCGTGTTGATGTTGGTGCTGATTGGTCACTGGCCGCCACAACGCCCGGTGATGAGATAGCATAGCTGAAAGTATGGCTGCGCTCCATTCAAAATTCAGTGGGAGATACTTCGAGTCTTGCCATCGATACAGTCTAAACAACCAGATAAGTTGTAGACGGAACGTTGGTATCCAGTGTGGGATGCTTCGCTTAAAGTATCCACCTGCCCCTATTCCCCAAGTCGACTACAAAAATCTTCGTGACTACCAGATATGGAATTTTACTCCCTTTAATAAGCCGCATCGGCCCAAAGTACCATAAGTTTCACGCTACTAACAGATTCTAAAGGAAGTATTGCCAACCTGGGGTACTGTGGCAGACCTGCTCCACCAAAGACGACAACGTGAGGAACATATCACGTGCTCTCCATACTTTTCGTCTCAGGTCCTCCTTTTCGTGAAACACCCGAGAGCTTAAAACCCATCTCTAACATCAACACGTAGGACGTCATGAAGATCGACAACAAATCTAAATCGGATACAACAGCCTGCTCTTGGTAATGTCTACTTTTCTTGCTTCTTCAGTGGCAAGTAATTGAGATCCTGTCTGGCTAGTGTCAACTTGGCGGCTACCTAGCGTATTTACCTAGTGTACTCAGTGCATAGCAATTATCCGAAAACATTTCCATACAATAAGGTATTGCGCTGCATAATGTTTCGACAAAAGCTGGAAAAAACCTGTCGGATATTCGTCATCCCTTGCCTTCCTAAGTTTTAGGACTCTTTCTTTTCCTCGGCGCCATCTCCAACAACACTTCCTTTTCCTTTTGTCTTTCTTCTCGAAGTTTTCCATACTTTCATAATTGATCTAACATTCCAAAATTACCTTCATATATCATTACTTTTAATTCTGGCGACTGGCTCCCAACAATATAATGTTATTCCAATCCTTAACCACGCTCGCGCTCGCCGGCATTGCGACAGCAGCAACTCCTGACTCTTTCTCGCCAGCATCAGCAAATGATTTGATTGTATCATATCCCAATGGACTTGCCCTTAACGGCATTAACGTCCCCAAGAGCGGTAAGCATTTCTCCCCAAATTCTTTGAACCCCCATCTAATGAATTCCTAGCCACACAAACAACGCCTACAATCGGCACAGCACAGAGACTCAATGGTACATTCGCGGTCATGATGATCGATCTTGATATCCCGTCAGCGACTGGTGGACCTACGGGCACGCTTCTCCACTGGATGCAAACGGACCTCGTGTCCGCAGACTCCAGCACGACAGTCAATGGCATGACTATGTTCGAGCTTATCAACCCAGGGAATGTTGCGGCTGCCGCTCCCTACTTCGGGCCTTCGCCACCAAACCGCGCACCTGTGACGCACAGATACACCGAGATCCTCGTAGACACCACCGGCTTGGCCAGTGCCAAGGCAGCAAGCCTAAAGGCAGCGGGTGCTACAAGAGGGAACTTTAGTGCTTCCACGGTGGTGCAGGGTGTTGGCGCGAAGGTGGTGGCAGGGAACTTCTTCCAAGTTACGTCCCCAGATGCGGTGGCAGGAGGTGCAGGGATCAGTGGAAATGGTACCTTTACTGGAAGTGGAAACGGAACCTTTGCTGGGAGCGGAAGTGGAAACGGGACGACATCTGGAGGAGCCAAACCGAAATCTGGAGGATCCGCACAGTCCAACAGCACTGTGACCCCTGGAAGCTCTGGCAGTGATAGCAGTGTAGGCACAGGCAGTGGTGGTCAGGGTGCTGACCAAACGACTCCCGCGGGATCAAGTGCATCGCCATCGTCGACAGTAGCTCCCAACAGTGCTCAGCAGGTCGGTAAAGGGATTTTTCTAGCAGCGGCAGCTTCATTCGTAGCTGCTATCATTTTGGTATAAACAGGTATGAGAAGAATGAAAAATAGATAATAGATACATAGCAATTTGCTTCGTTCTTTGTGAAATCATATGCCTGTAGTGCGTGAATTCCTTGGAATGTATCAAAAGATCAAAATATCAAGATACGACGGCTTCAGCGGGCCTCTAATCCTAAGCCCATCCAAGATATCGATACGAGTCTCAATGAGGAGATACTCTAGTCGAGTTAACTTTCAGGCTGGTGACAGATTAGGAACTTCTCTAGGTACAGAAGGACAGACTTATTCATCGTCTCCACCCTAGTTACTAGACATATTCTATGCAAATTCTCTCGTTAAGATGAATGACTCAGCTTGGAAGTACGGGTCATAAAAGAGACATAATATCAAGAATAAACTGAGTGACTAAAGGAGAAAAGTGTTGTTGTGACCTTTATTTCTATATTTCAAAATGGTTAACGTCTGTGGGTATACAGCGAAACGCACCCTGTCACGAGACATATCTGTGGTTTTGAAATCATGCTTCCTGTCTTAGCAAGTTTATAAAGTTATTATTAGAGCACCACTTTCTTTAACTATTTATCTCTAAGGAAATTACTTAGCAATAATGAAAAGACTATAGTTGATTATGCTTTCGATTGTTTCAATCACGCCACAGACTACCCCTTTGGCTATTCCCTCCTGTTTAATCGCGAATATTAAAATGTTTTCGACTTTCGGAGTACTCGGGGGAAGGCTCTATAGCGAATTAACATAGATATAAATTTAATTTAAAAATATTTATAGAGGAAAAGACTGTGGTCCGAGAGTTCCGCCAGGACAAGAAGAGGGTGTTAGCCACAATTCTCAGGCCTAATCACATGTACTGTAGCGTAAGCGTAAGTGCAGCTTTCATGAACATTCTGTCAGCAGGCTATAGCACGTTGGTACCTGAGCACTATAGCGCGCTGTCTCTCGTCTCCTTCTACATCGCTATCGTGATGGCAGGATAATGGACAGGGCCAGTCTAGTCCAAGCGCAAGGCGTACATGAAGTATATACCATGCTCTCGCAAATTATAGCAAAATCCCTCGCTCTACACTCTATTGTCGTGCTCGCGGAAGACCCTGAATAGAACCAAAGGCGTAAAGGCAACAATGTTTTGAATCGTACGAAAAAAATGCTGTCGTTTAAATGTGTATTTTCAACAAGAACGGCCCTAAGCGAAGGTGTTGGCCGAAAAACAAAGGGATAACAATACTTGGCGACTTTGGCAAATAGTCGTAAGACATGTCAGATACTGACACAGGGTTCTATGGAAGCGAACATTCTAGAAACTACTAGAAACAGACTTCATAGTAGGAGTGTTTTTTCCCTCCCATAAGAGTATAACTTATTTAGGCGGCCTCAACCTCGCTCCTGTCCTCTTCTTTCTTCCTTATCTCTCGAAATTGAAAGTATCAGCTCCCGGAATTCCTTGTCTGGCTCTTGGTTCCCCG
>Ga0247807_10001292_pt1 | contig 14808 bp, 10 predicted proteins | sample UWRJL074202C1_FD_179931 | JGI IMG/M metagenome (GOLD analysis project Ga0247807, IMG submission 179931) | Plant litter microbial communities from Arlington Agricultural Research Station in Wisconsin, United States - UWRJ-L074-202C-1 | ecosystem: Environmental > Terrestrial > Plant litter >...
GAATCTTCAAAGTACAATAAATACCTAAACACATGATATTGTAAGTGTATGGGATGGGTTGGGCACTGAGAAGAACATCACTCGTCAGCCTTACCTCACCTTATAATATGTCTCAAGTTGAAATGTGGGACGTTCGCAATCTTCAAAATTATGGTATATTTTGCATTTATATAAAAGGCAGATATGTACTTTTAGAAAGACCATGTATTCTCATTTAATTTTACTAGCTGACTGGCCTTCTAAATCAAATATTACGGCGGTACCAAACCACTCGAAGTGCGTTGTAATGTGACACTCTCACTAGCCACAGAGCCATCAATATGCAGTAAAAGTATATGCATATGTGCACAGAATCTTTGTGTGACTCAGCTTCGCAACCATATTGTTGTATGGCATGGCGGTACTTGCCTATCAATGTATCTGATAAGATGTAACCTATCAAAAAGTAATACTCATTATTCGAGCGAGCCGATCCGTAATTGGCATGATGTTGCAGCTACAAGCGTCAGCGCAAATGTCGCCCTGCTCAAACATCTACTTCCACAGCCTCGCTCAAAAAGTCACCTCGCATGACTCCATCTTCATCAGTTCTTAATTCTGTATCATCACTGATGCGAACATGCATCCAATATCCCTTTGCGCGAACCGCATATCGTGTTTTCTCTTCCAACACAACTTCCGGAGCTTTTACTTCCACATTCATTTCAGCTTTCCCACCTGCCTGAATGCGTATGGTATCTTCGGCAGAGAATATTCCAGAAGGTGGAAGCATTCTTTTCAACTTGAGGTTCAGACACTCAGCATCTCGTCCATCAGAAACTGAGGTGAAGACAAAAATACCCATGGGCACAGCCTTGGTATCCAAAGGCGTAGACCAACGTAGAAAAGACACCGTCTTGTCCGGAGACGTGTTGGCAATTGTAACTTTGAGAGTGACCTTAGGCGAAATCGATTCACTCTTTGAACTTGACACATGCGTGAGTGTGATTTTGAGCGGGATCTCAGGATTTTCAGAATATTCTGATGACGTCATTGTGATATCTTTGGCGATAAATCGGTTTGTATACAACAAGACTGAAAGAGTCGCTAAAATAGCGATGGTGATGACGGATGAGATTCCTAATGTAGACTTAGGGGAAGAAGCTCTGCGTTTCAGTGACATTGAAGGACTCAAGTACTAAGGACTGGAGTAGATGGAAGCTGGATATGGTGTTGAGGGCTTTCTGATGGGTTTCTTCCCATTCAATGTTGCGAAGAACCACCTGCACTTTTCGAAAGCGGGGTTTCGAGATTCTAGATTCGAGGTTCTAGAATTCGAGATGCAGGCCGAGATGGAGAAATCTACCTTTATGCAGGAGATATACTATATGTTGCATAAAGATACCGGGAATAGCTCCCGCCTGGGAAGGTCGAATTCTATGAGAACAAATCGCATATACCGCAGATTAAGCAGACAGACCATGCACGCGCTGCAGTCTGGCCGGGCGTGTAATGAGGAAGGGTGAGCAGGTCCGAGCAAAAGAAACAACTATGACTACTCCTGCCGACGTGTTTCTCAGCTGTTGATTTGAGTTGACGTGACGGATGACTCGTGGTTTGTACTTGAATCTCATTATTTGGGACACCGTGGAAAAGCAGAATTAGCCTGGTTGCTCTGCTAAGCGTGAGCCTTCACATATCCGGTAGAGAGGTCTAACGCTTAATAGCAGGTGGTCGCAACTACAAATATTCACGCTCTTGTTTCAACGACACCTCGCTTCTCTCCCCACACCTTGGCTCTTGGCTTTTGTCCTTCGTCGATCATTGAATACCTTATGGTCCTCTAAGAAGCTGTATAGCTGAAACAACTTTGAATTGCCGGGAAAATAAGCTTTAGATAAACATGCATCAGTTTAGACGATGCTAGTTTGGACCACAGCTTAGAAGTCCTGTGAGATGTGGAATTTCAATGTCCCCAAATCCATGTGCTGATTAGACATTCAATTAGTGCCAGACCTTGCTGCTAAAGATGGATGCTCTGATCACCCCGGGCAAATAGGGTGGGATTGAAACAGTGAAGACTGATCCTTCTATGCCGAAGTCACAGGTGTTCTGAAAGCTTATCTAAGCCCATGTACCTGAGCATGGGTAGGGTGCTGCAAGAACGGGAGTGTCCTCCGACGGAATTTTAGCTCGATTGTGGTACACACCTCCAGGATAACGAGTAAAGGACCAAATATTGCTATCTAAATCTGAAAAAGAATTCGAATGCGGTATGGCTTAAGCCTCTCGAGTTGTCAAACGCATGCGCACCTTCAATTTGCCGGTCCCTGATATATCATGTGCATTATATTGTCAATCAATACCAGAATGGGAATGTGCCTGTTTACAATCAATATCAGATACGCGCAATTGTATAGCTCCGAGTAGCTTCAAAATCACCAGCTCATAGACTAGGATTTGAAAATGGCATACCAAGAAACAGGAATAATTCTGTGGTGTGGGATGTGTGTAGCGTTTTATAAGTGGGTTGGGAAGCAGACCATCTGAAAAGAATATCTATATATACAGGTCGATTTCCTCGCCAAAGAGGAGTTCTTTCTATCGGCATCAGCAACAGGTTGACTTAATCTGCCTCCATTGTACCTACGACCTCAACCCTTCAGCACACTAGTCAATATGCAGACCTTCTCCAAGTTGTTGGCTTTCGCCGCTCTGTCCCAGGTTGTTATATCCGCACGCTTGGATCTATCCAAGAGAGAGACCCCTTTGGAAGTTACTTTGACAGAGGTCGAAGGCGGTGTTGTAAAGGCCACGGTCACCAATGTTGGTTCAGAGGATCTGAAATTGCTTACTTACGGAAGCATTCTTGGTATGTAAACTTTAACTAAGAACCTCTGTTTCCAACATGCCTTGTAATTTCTTTATTGCTCCAAGATTGAGCCCTCAGGCTGGCATTACTATGTGCTTAATCTGTCGTTCAATAAGATTCTATAGGAGCATCCCAAACTCTAGCTTTTAATATCCACGAGGGTGGAAGATGACCCACTCATGTTCTCTGTTACTAGTGTACAAGAGTACATCCAATCTTGCTGCAGATCAAAGAACTGACTTAGTATAGACTCTGCTCCCGTTGAAAAGTTGTATGTGTCTTCTGCTAGTGCGCCAGCAGATTTTGTTGGCATTCGCCGTTCTGTCAGCCGCATTGGACTCTCTGAAGATGCATTCATTTCCATCGCAGTAAGTCAAACATCAGTTTGCTTTGTTTTGAAATCACTTCTAACTGTAGCGTTACTCAGGCGGGATCAACTTACGAGACTACTATCACTCCAGCAGCAGTCCACGACTTGACTTCCGGAGGCACCTTCTCTATGGTCGCTGAAGGCGCGATTCCCTATGCTCATGCCGACTCCACCGAGCTGACTGGGCTTGCCGTACCCTTTAAGTCGAATACTTTGAAGGTTGAGGTCGATGGAGCTGCAGCTGCACTTGTTCCACGTGCTATTAAGCCCATCGACAAACGTGCCGCAGTTCAATCGGACTGCACCAGCAGTCGTTTGACAGCGACTCGTAACGCATTGAGCAATTGCCGAACTTGTAAGTAGCTCCCATATTTGGCCTATCTTGATACCAACCCAAGGCTCAATCCCGAAACATTTGCGCTGGCTAGAATTGACTTATTTTTATAGTGGCCCTTGCTGCTGCTACTGCTGCTCGAAGCGGATCCGCAACCAAGTTCAGCGAATACTTCAAGACAACGGCAACCGCTACTCGCACTACAGTTGCCAACCGGTTAGTTTTATTTATTGTGTCACAACGAAATGGTACTGACCTCTTATAGTCTAACTGCTGTCGCCAATGAATGTGGATCTACCTCATCAGGTGCTACTGACTACTATTGCACTGATGTTTACGGTTACTGTTCCTCTAATGTTTTGGCCTACACCATTCCTTCCAACAACATTGTTGTCAACTGTCCCATTTACTACACCGCTATTCGTAAGTGGACATTTGACAAGCATTCATTTCTTGTTCAGTACTGATCTCGTAAATTTATAGCCGCTTTGACCAGCACCTGCCACGCTCAAGACCAAGCTACCACAACACTCCACGAGTTCACTCACGCTCCAGGAGTTTACTCCCCAGGAACCCAAGACAATGGCTACGGCTACTCCGCTGCTACAGCTCTGTCGGCATCACGAGCCCTCGCCAATGCTGATAGTTACGCACTCTACGCCAATGGTATGTATTTCCACTCACATAATTCCTATGCTTTTTTCCTCAAAAAATATGCTAATGAATCATCATAGCCATCCGTGTTGGCTGTTAAATACTCTAATTTACCTGAACTTTCGGAGGGAAATCATAGTGTTGGAAGCCTTGTGGAGGATTTGGTAGTGTACAAATCTTTGTCAAGTACTTTTCATAGTGTAAATACAATGTGGTACAATCAAGTTTTCATGATCTCTATGAGATTATTGAGATATAAACCCACCTCTTTTCAACGCTTATGACATTGTAACTCTATCTTATATCAATTAAACTCAGGTCATCTAGTATGTTGAGGCTTTGATACGTTCAAGTATGGATAATTTAAACCTCGATATGAACGGTGTTTCCATATAAAGAAGAATATAAGCTCAAACTTGTTAAACTCAGTAATGAACTCAGAAATTCAAAAAAAATTCATGGAAAATAACCATACTTACTTATTTTATGTATGTTTATGCGGCAAGTATATGTACCATACCATATTATATCTTATTTACTCACACATTCAGTTACTGTGCTTACCTGAGTGAGCCAATGAAAGTGTAGGCTGGCTCCAGCTTTCTGATACGTAGATGATTAATATTACCGATATCACTAACTCAACATAGCGTAATTCACCGAGATATCTGTATCATGTACCTTTCATACATGTGACTATTTGGCATTGCCACCGTAATAATTGCGTGATGTAGCACTAGTGAAATGCTGTTGTTATTGTAAAGTACGTAGATAGATAGGTACCATCGAGTAAACGTAAGGATCCACTTATTACACCAGCGGCCGCGGCTAGGTGCATGGCTGGCCAGTCCCGACAACTTAACATCTATACATTACATCTTGCCTCAATTCCACTTTGCCAAAGCTAGGAGCGTCGCGTTTCCCGGCCTGTATCATGTCACATCGAGCAGGCTCGGTTGAGTGACAATAATGAATCCCATCCATATTCCCCTGGAACGCCAAATTACGTCAAGCACACATACCGGCTCAACCATGGAATACAGCACTGGGGGAAGTGAAAATGGCGAATCAAGTACGGCAGGCAGCAATTGGAATAGCGACATCAACCAAAACGATAGACCTACAGATGAGGGTAATGATACACTCCTAAAAACGTCCTACCAGAGAGGCAGCCACAAAAGTCATCGAAGTAGGAACAGCGGCGCGTTTCTACTCTCTGGATCAACCTTTCTGCCCCCTCCCGAACCAACTAGTGTGCCAGGACAAAACAGAGCATCGCAGTTGCTTCAAGATCAACAGGGAAAGAAAGGGTTGAGCACCCAGGAAAGAAGGCATACCAAGAAGCGCGCGGACATTGGGCTGGGTATTGCAGAAAGCCCCGTAGCTACGAACGTGAGCAACACTGGGACGAAACATGCTCCGACTGGATACGCTGCAAGAGAAAATGAAGCTAAACCTAAAGTTTCACAAGAAAAGTCATTATCTGGTCTCGATGTAGACTCTACGCAGATTGTCAATCTCGCTTTAAATCTCAGTGAAAGCAGACGGAACGCTGCTAGGCGAAATGTATCGACGCCTCTTCCTCCACTGGCCAACACATTTGGGGACGGGTTCGCTGGTGGCAGCCTTCGACAGCATCTGCAGCAACAGCGGCGTATACCCAGGAATGTCTCTCCTAAACCTCAACGAGCTTCAACCGCAACCCCTCGGATTGCTCCTGGACAACTCTCTAGCCCTTTACACTCAAACTTCGATCCGCGCCCGAATGAATATCAATATCAATTCAGTGCATCCACGTTGGCACGAGCGGAGAAGGCTCGAACTCAAATTGAGTTAATGGCACAATACCGACGCCTGCTACAATATGTTCCCCCGCTGAGGCCAGAAGTCAATGCTACGCATGGAACTCCGAAGAAATCTCAGGTTGAAGACCAAAAAGCAAACCTAGGGAGAGAATACAATCCTTTACAATATATAAGAAATAGAAAGATTCGTGCACGGGAACGGAAAGCTATTGATGGAGAGGCACAAGGTTTTGCTGATCTGGCAAAGGTTGTGAAATGGGTAGACCAAGTATCAGAAGGAGCGTGTTCTGGAGCAAGCCAAGGAGACAATTGCAAGGGCATGCCGGTCTTCCCCCAAACTGCAGAGCAAGCTACTTCGCCTAGTGCTTCATCTCCGAAGCCATTACATGGTAAAAGTCCAACAGTGTTGGCGAAAGTCAAACGGCCTCGGGTGGATTGGGATACCAATCCAGCAGACATGCTAGCAGACTTGTTTTGGCTTGAACAGGATGACAACAAGAAAATAGTCGAAGACCCAACCGGAAGAAGAGTTTTTCCACAAGATGTTGATCTCCAAAGACCAATGTCCAGGAAAAGTGAAAAAGCTGATGAACAAAAGCCACCAGACGTGAAAAAAGCGATGTCACCTAATCTCCGCATAGATACAAAATTTCCTGAGTTTAGATCCGTAAAAGCAAGTACGGAGAAGCATGATAGTACCACAGACAGAGTACGGCACAAAATTCGGGATGCAACCCGCATCCACCATAATGGAACACGTGAATCACGGCAATTCTTACATGCTCGTAGCAAGTCGGATTCCGATTCTTCGGAAACTGATACTGCGAATCACTCAGCCTATAGACGCAATGGTAGCGCTGAAGCTCATGACCGTGCTGTGGATATTCTCAACAAGCAAATGAGAGAGTTACTGGCTAAAGAAGCAGGAGAAATTGGTTGGAGGGCGCGAGACAGAGAAGTCCAGCCAAGTATCCGATCTCTGGAGTCCGAAACAAGTGCTACCAGAGACGGGTCGCATAAAAACAGGGATAGCTTGGATAATCATAGCACCTCTGGTTCGGTTGTTGCGATTAAGGATATCAGATCCAAGCGGGACTCTGTGATTTCATCTGGTCGACAAAGTCTTGAAGTCCCTGGAAGGAGTGGCCGACAATCATTAGATTTTCTTGAGCCTGGAGTACAAGGTTCTCCACGATTGAGAGCCACGGATGTAGCGTCTCTCCCTTCAAGAATGAGTGTGGATTTGACTACTCCAGAACGTCATGTGTCTCCGTCTAGAAACTCTCTTGCAAAGGTCAGGTCCAGGATCAACCCTTTTGAGCATATTCGAACACACAGTCGGGGCCGTGCTGCCACAGACGTTGCAGCTATTCTGAATGCTAGCGAACACACTTTGGAGAACATCGATGCGGTAGAACAACGGCCACGCTCCACGAGTCCTCTCAAAAAGAATGTCTCTAGACCTTCTGCTGATGGCGGCAAATCTTCCAGAAGAGGGAGCTTCCGTAGAGGCAAGACTTCTGAGGACAGCTCGGGAATACGTGGTTTGTTCAAGGGACGGCGAGGTCCAGTTTTGGCAACTAGTGAACTCTTGGGAAAGAAAGATTCTCGAGAGTCTGGCGGACCTTCTGGCTTTTCGACTGATGACTCTGACCTTGATAGAGGGATAGACAGAGGTTCGCGTGACAGTTCCGTGGATCCCATTAAAGGTCGTAGTGGTTCTCCCCGGGCAAAAGAAAAGCCCAAGTATGACCTGCCCACTTTTGTCTCTCAACGAGATCGCTTTGCGGGATCTAGAAGTGGTAGCAATTCAAATAGACGCGGCGAGAGAAACCGCTCCCAGGGCCAGCTTCTCAATACGCCCAGAATCGATATACACAGAGCATCTCCGGGATCATCACCTGATGTTGTTGCCGAAGATGTTCGAAGTGATTCTTCGGTCTCTGATATTGGATCTCGAAGAAGCAGTCGTGGAGTTCATGGGGCAGATTCTCGTCTCCAGGAAATACCGGGCATACGTGGTCGCCGTGGTTCCCAATGGACAGGCATGCCGTTGCCTACAGGTGATTCGGGGGCCAAGCGTCCTTCTATGGAAGGTAAACGGCAGTGGAGTATATCTGACCGCGATGTATCTACCCACCAAGGACCCATGAATAAGCGAGAAATTGCTCGTGTACGCGCATTACTTCTTTCATCCGGTGTAAAAGCCAAAGAGATTTCACGACGAGCTGGCGAAACTCAGTTCCTTCATCTCACCACTGAACCTGCATATAAAGGTATTGCAGATTTAGCACCGGACCGGGTTAAGCCGATGGCAAAGCACCAAATGCATATTGTAGCAGCCAAAATCCTATCTGATGACGTTGAACTTTCGAAACGGGTGTGGCAGGATTCCGCAGACACATTCTGCAATTCCACGATTCAGGACTTGGTTTACAGACTTGAGCAATTGAAAGGCACAATACAAGAGAGTCTTACACCGATGGCAAGAATGGCAGCCGATGAAGCAGACGAAGTTTCCAAAGATTTAGTGACCAGCCAAACACTAAATGTCAAACGCATCACGGATGTAATGGATACCATGCTACGAAGACGTAGAAGAAAGTTCAGGTGGCTCAGACGAGCGGGATGGGTATTAGTCGAATGGAGTCTGGTAGGTGTAATGTGGTTTGCCTGGTTGATCGTGGTATTTCTGAAAATATTCACGAGTATAGGCCGAGCTTTAGCAGCCACTACGAGGTGGCTGTTATGGATGTAGGATAAGCATGGATTTAAAAAATTCTGGATGGAAGCGCGGATGTTTGATACCCATTACTTTTTATTAATATACAATTATTCTTGCTATAGAGTGCCTCTGGGAAATTTGTTTAGTGAAGAGAGACACTTGTTCCCCCGTATTTCTACACTCGTATTCCTTATGCTTGTAGTCACCTCTTTCCTTAAAGATCAAATAATGGCCACGATGTTTTGGGTCGGGCTTACTTATTTGGAGGTAAGTCCACGTTAAGGTCACAAATAATAGTTCTAGAAGAATCTCTAGTTCTAAGTAGAGGTGTGGAAGTCTTCAGTGTTTTGTTGGGTTCAAGAAGTGGAATAGTGGTTAGGCAAGCTCACATTCTAGATCATACTGAGAACTGGATCTAGAATACCTTCAATTCTGGAAGAAATGCATGTTTATTCGCAAGGGATCATAAATGTTCACCACCAGCTGCTTCTTGGGTTTTAAAAGATCAGAGGTAGACTTCACTAACTTATTTTGCAAAATTGTGGAAGTATATTATTAGGTTGATTCACGATCCATGCTTGGCATCTCGGCAAGAAAAAAAAAATCGCACCAAAAGAGAAGGGAAAAGATTATTAGGCACAATCACAGCCCTTAGAGATCAATCGACTCGATTCCCTTCAAGGAGATACGCTTAGAACCACTTCAGCCTTTATAACAAGGACGTAAATGACAAAATAATTTCTAAACCGAAGCAAAAAAATGAACAGAGTGGGACTCGAACCCACGCCACTTTCGTGACCAGGAAATTAGATCTTGCGATCCGATGATTAAGGTAACCTTAACCTGGCGCCATAACCAGCTCGGCCATCTGTCCGATTAATTTATGTTTCAGCTTTTCTACTTCTACTATCTATACCGTAGTGGCGCTGCCCACAAATTTTCTTACCAAGGTTTGCTGCTTCGCTTAACGGAGTGGGGCACCCCTATTCTCCTTTGAACGCTGACTATACTAAGGTCAGGTTGTGATTTTCTTGGCTAATCCGGATTATTTAGTTGTAAGTTTAAATTTGATAGTACTGGTTTGTAGTGCCTGGCTGGAGTATTTGTTCTGAAAAATGAAGCTGCTCGCTAGACTCTTCTCGCTAGAACTTAAGTTGTCAATTATTGCAAAGTGTGTGGAAGCATGCTTGATCATGCACTACACAGTAACTTCACAATTTGCAAGACGATGCTAAAGGCTCTTTTCTAGATAAACAGAAATCCTTGAGATAGTAATATTGACTAGATTGTTGTACAGCTTGGATCCATAATATTTAGAGCAAGCTGACTTGTCTGATGTCCTTCCTCCAGTTTGCAAGCGAAGATGGATCTGGAGGCTACTTTCCTATTTAACTCTTCTCAGCTGCCAAAGAGATATTTTGAACGTGTTTCAATCTTGTTTATGGTGTTTCATGACCTGCAACCAAGTCACGTATCCGAATATAGTGTTTATATCTATGTTGTCAAGTTCTCTCCTATGCCCTATTAGAGTAGTATTGCTACTGGGACATAAACTGTGGTTCTCAATACACTGCACATAAATTAGTTGCTGATTTTAGCTCATTCAATTAGATCATCTCTTTTATAAGAAATCGTTGTTGGTATAATAAGAGGTTCGTATTTGACTTCTTCCAAGTATGCTAGTAGCCGACTCAGTATTTCTAGACCGCACAGTTAAATAGTGCTACACAATATTCCAAGAGTACATTCCATGAGGATCCACATATACGATGGCTTTGATTGGTGTTCTACGTATAATTATCAAGGAGAGAACACAGCCTAGTGACTAGACACTTCCCAGCCTGAGTTAAAAAAGATCACCTCAATGGCAACTTGGACTGCCAGCACTCGAGATATGATTCCTCTCCAATATGACAATGAAATAATTGAAGTCTTTCTCTTTTAATAATATCTCTGTTTATAGCAAAGGGACAAAAATGAAGACAATACTCCTGCTTATGTTCAAGTTTAGGTGCTGTTTCGTCCAAGATCTGTTTCAAAAATTTGCCCTCATCTCCACACTCCAGTACTGCAAGTATCAAACAGACTAATATAATTCTCTCTCATCTTTACAGCTTCTCTTACCAATATTCTAATCCTATGACGTTATCAAGCTAGTGAGAGAATACACTGCAACACCACAAAACTATAAATCTGCATTTTAGCCAATCACAACACTCAATGCTCCCAAGCTCAAAGTCACCTGACGTATTCATTTGTCCCGAGGTGTGATGACCATATCTAACCATCATCAAAAAACTGCCCACTTCAACACCAGGTTGGTTCTCACAAAATGGGCTCCACGATATCCAAAGCTGTGAAGCCACCTCCCAAATTACCCTCCGCCAAGCCAACGCGCAAATACCCAACCCGTTCTCCTCCACCACCACCTAGACGTCCAGCAGCCGAAAAAGGATGGTTACACGCAGAGTCTCAATCAGACACCTCTAATAGAACTGCGCGTACGTATATACACTACGCTGTGCCAATTGGAATTCTACGGATGTCTAGTTCACGGCCCCTAAAATCCTATTACATGCATAAATTTAGTAGCTGATACAATCACAGCCCCGCCAGAACCTCAAGGTGCAGAGCCAGGTCTCGCAGCCCGTCTCCAATCCCTCGGACCTGTTTCCACCCAGCCCTCACCCGCAGACGCAATCTACAACCTCAGCCCGCGCGCCCCTCTCAGCGACCCCAAAGCGCCGTCTTCGCCGTTTCCCTCGCGGCCCCAAACCGACGCCCCCGCGTCCCAGTTCTCCCACTTCCAACCGTCGGCCTCCAACCCGTCGCAAGCAATCTTCCCGTCACGAGGCCCGGATCCGAGGCAGAATCCCGCTGTGAGCTTGTTGACGGCACGATATCGGCTCGCGGCGGAGGCGGATGCGGAGTTTGCGCGGACTGGAAAAGCGGCGGACGAGGGGAGGAAGTTTGTGGATGTGGTGACCATAAGACAGGTTTTGGTATTGAGGGACAAAGGAGTGCCGCATGAGCAGATTGAGAACCAGTTTGGGCTTGCGGAGGGGGTCGTTGGAACGTTGGGCAAAAAAGGAGTGTTTGGGGTGGTGTATGGCTGAGACAAATAGTCGGAGCAAAGAAATGGCCACTGAGACCATGGGATAAGTTGTGAGGCTAGATGATGGTCTAAAACATGACGGCATGTACAAACAACTTTATGAAGCATAGCGCGGCGTTGGGAAAATTGGGAATGATTTGGCATATGGCATCACTGATACGAATCCAGAGCGATGATGTAGTTACTACTTAGCTCTTTCAAATACCACTCTATTAATATGAAGATTATTAATATGCAGATTGAAACAGTCCGTAGTACTAGATGTGTAGCAGTTTACGAGTTTTTAAATTAGGTAGGACTAACTAGGGAACCAGATCCCATGATCTTCTTGTGTACAGTATGCCCTACGTCTACAGTTTCTTGATTTTTTCATCCCTCGTCGGCACATTACCACGCAGCATGTCCACCATCCACTAAAGTACACGTTAGCTGATACTCTAGAAACAATACCGAAAGCGGAGGGGGTTCAAGAAGTTTCTCCGGAACTACCTCGAATCTCTACGGGGGAACTACTTACTTCTCAGATCAGCACCAGTCATAAAACTACTAGCATCACTAATGAGGAACACGGCAGCACCCCGATACTCATCCGGCCTGCTCAATCGTCCCAGCATATTCTCTTTAGGCCACTGCTCTTTGCGATCGGGACGCTTCTTGAAGAGCTCCTCCACCATGGCAGTGACGATATAGCCCGGCGAGATGGTGTTAACCCGGATATTATGAGGACCCCATTCCATCGCCAGGTTTTTGCCCAGTTGTAAAACTGCTGCCTTTGAGGCGTTATAGAGAGAAAACTCACTACCCTGTTACTAATCAGTCTCGACTTCTTGCAAGTAAGAGAGGTGGGTTAGGGGGGAGGATGGCCAAACCTACCCTATTCGCAATATGCGCACTCATGCTCGCAATCATAGCAATACTACCCCCATTTCCAAACTTTATCATCTGTCTCGCCACCGCCTGTGCCGTCAAGAAGCACCCGGTAACATTAATTTCCAGCATGCGGTTTGCCTCCTCTTTCGAATAATCAATAGCCGGCGCCTCGTAGTTGATTCCGGCAGCAGCAATCAAGCCATCCATACGACCGTGTTCATCACCTATGGCTTCGATTATTTTATTGAGAGCATCGACCTCGCGAACATCAACCCGGCGGTAGTGGAGTGCAGTGCCGAGCTCCTTCTTTGCGCGCTCTTGGATAACTGGGAAGTCTGCTGCTGGGGTTTCGTGGAGGTCAAGGGCGTATACTGGGATGAGATTAGCTCTGCGCTCAAGAAATGGAGGACCAAGGAGTAAATACCAATGGCACCAGCCTCCAGCAAAGCTTCTGCTTGAACGAGCCCGAGTCCTCGTCCTGCTCCAGAGACTACGACAACCTTCCCGGCCAGACTGAACTCTGCGAGACCCTTTGGGTTGGTAGCCATCGTGCGATTAATGTCAAGAGCTTGGAGTTTACAGAGTATAGCAATTATAGATAAAGGGAACGGGTGTTACACAGAGTGGTGAGAAGTCAAGTACGGTAGAGCGATCACAGAGAGAAGATATGTTGGGGAGGAAAGGAAGTGGTGGGCGACCACAGCTTCTTATTTAAAAAGGGAGCAAGCACGGGAGGACCCAACACTCGTCCGCTGCGAGTCCGAATTCGCATACCCGACAAAAGGCACCAGGTGATATTGGATACGCATCAAAGGTGGTCTAGATGGTGGTAAATAGAGTCTCTATAGGGTCTTGGAGTCCAAAGTCAATAATGCGGAGAGCGGAAGAAAGTAAAGGTGGGGAGTGAGGGGGAGTCGGGAGTCGGGTTCCCCTTTGCGGAGAGCCGAAGTACGGCGAGCGGGTAAACATCGGGTCTTGGGATCATGAAAAGCCCATCGTACCAGAGAATAGTCTATGGCCTGATGTGATGTTATTTTGGATGCTTTTAGAGGGATGAGAACTAGATGTGTTATTTATGAGGCATCGAAAAAATACCACACTATTCAAAAAGGGTCTTGGTTCATTCAACTTTGTATGAATCCAACGGGAATTAGATATAGTCTCTACAACAGGCTCATCGCCAACTTCTTATATATAAATGTGAGTGACGTGGAATTGGCTGGCCAATAACCACACGAGATTAAATCTGCAACAAGCGCTTTGTATTCCTCAAAAAGATGACTGAACTGATAACTTATTGTGGTATCCAGAGATAGGAAGGCCAGTTTATCTGCACGAGGTCCAGCTAACATGTACTTCTACTGACTGACCCGTAGGAGTTGATAACATCAGTCGTCGGCGAATATCTCGCGCCTTTCAACAACATCACCGTGCAATGCTGAGCATGCTCCCATTCCTCGGATTTCTTGTCTAGCTTCGCCTCGGGGTGCGTACGCGTATAAGCTAATCTGTAGAGCATGTACGCACAGTGAGCCATGTGCTCGTACTCTGTAGTATAGTATGTCCCACGGTACGTCGAGATATCGAGAATCTCTTGCTCTCCCGTCCAATTAGTCCAATAACGCCACTGGCCTTGCCACGGCGTACCCTGTTCGCTGGTAGCAAGGAACTCGGCCAGTCCGACCCGAGAGCAGTGTAAAGGCAGCCAAACATTGGCGACTGGGTCATAAGCGCAATTGTTACGCTTTGCCGTCTCAAACGTGTCGCCACATGTAAGATTGGCAGGCGTTGCAATAAGATGATTCGAATTTGTTCGTTGCTGGGATGTGGTAAGATGTAAGAAAAGTATTATCATCACAGTTGTTGTAACAATGCTACCCAAAACACCTACTAACAACGCCTTCAAGATGACTCGCTTGTTGCTCGGTGGTAGCTCAGAGTACTGGCCCAATTTCTCCTCATAAGTCGTTGCCTCAGGTAATTTGTGAGATTTCCTTTGCCAGTCAATGCTTGATCTTGCATCTGCACACACCATTAGATTAGATCCGCAAAAAGGCATGGCTAGCTAGCTAGCTGAGGAAGTA